>ENA-OWNS01000028-OWNS01000028.1-marine-metagenome-genome-assembly--contig:-NODE-28-length-83177-cov-4.473983_pt1 | contig 83177 bp, 52 predicted proteins | sample MGYA00238137_ERZ651772 | MGnify/ENA primary metagenome ERZ651772 (study PRJEB26903, sample SAMN06264699) | marine metagenome | isolation source: Columbia River Estuary | place: USA:Columbia River Estuary... | reverse complement strand
AACTTTAGAATTGGTGAAATTTTCCCAAACTGCTGAACATGAATATGCCGGAGTTCAATGTGGTATAATGGACCAGTTTGCGGTAATGTTTGGAAAAGAAAATCAAGTAATTAAGCTTGATTGTCGAAGTCTTGAATACGATTATTTTCCTTTCGAGATGAAAAATTATCAATTGGTATTGGTCAATACTGGAGTGAAACATTCACTTGCTACATCTGAATATAATACAAGAAGAGCTCAGTGTGAGGAAGGATTCATAGAATGGTATTGTGGAAATAAGCCAGGGACTGACAAGGTTATTGTATGTTCGAATGATGGAGAAAGGTCAACAACTGAAATTACTAAAACAAGGCCAGATGATTTTTTTCAAGAAATGCAACATATAGATTTAGCTATAAAAAAAGGGAAGAGTGGAGACTCCCCAATATCTTTGGAGCGTGGACTTGATACAATGCTTGTTATATCAGCAGCACATATGTCAGAACAGAATAATTGCTCTGTAGCTATTGATTATAGCAAAGGTTACAAAATAGAAGCTCTTACATTATTGAAATAACTAATCACTTTGGAGAAGCAAACTCATGAGTAATTTTGATTTTAACAATCTTTTTGTTTTAGACTTAGCAAATAATCACCAAGGCAGTGTTGGGCATGGCCTAAAGATTATTAAAGAATGTGGGAAGATGGTTCGAAAGCATAATATACGTGCAGCAATGAAGTTTCAGTTTCGTCAATACGATACTTTTATTCATCCAGATCATTTAGAAGGTAGTGATAATATCCATATTCCACGTTTCCTTTCTACTCAATTAAAGCTGGATGTTCAAAAAGTTGCTTTAGCTAAATTGCAAAAACTTTCTCCAGGGATTGCTATGACAAAAGATTTACAAAAAGCTATTCCTCAACAAGAAGCTCAGATTGCAGCTCTTTTAGCAAAGCAAAAAATAAAAGTGGGACAAACACCACCAAATATCTCAATGAAATCGCCTGATGGAAAAACATACTCTTTAAAAGACCTAAAAGGAAAAGTAGTCTTAATTGATTTCTGGGCTAGTTGGTGTGGACCTTGTAGAAGAGAAAACCCTAATGTAGTAAAAACTTATAACAAGTATAATCAACAAGGTTTTGAAATATTTAGTGTTTCTCTTGATGGTATCCATCCAAAAGTTTTACCAAGGTTAAAGGATCAATCTCAGATTGATCAACAAACAGATGCAGCTAAAAACAAATGGGTTGCAGCAATTAAAAAAGACGGTTTACTCTGGGATTATCACGTGAGTGATTTAAAACATTGGGGTTCTATGGTTGCAAAAGAATATGGAGTTTCTTCTATTCCCAAGACATTCCTTTTAGGTCGTGATGGAAAAATAGCAGCGATCAATCCGAGAGGTGCTGCACTGGAACCAGCTTTGAAAAAATTATTATGATAAAATCATTTATTGATTTTGAAAGACTAGAAAGATCATTGATCTTTCTAGTCTTTTTTTTGCCCAATTATTAAAATTGAAAGTAGATTCAATTTAACGTATTATTGTGCATTTACTTTGTAACATTTTCTAAATTCCCTTCGTCATCTTTTAAAAAACCTAAATTTCACAAAACTCTTTATTATAATAACAACTTATGAAAGCCTACCCATTGCTATTATTTTGCCTATTTTTTTTATCAAATATTACAAACGCACAGTCTGATAAAATTACCCTTTGTGGAAAGGTAGTTGATCAAACAACCAAACAACCACTTGCCTTTGCTCATATTGGCATTGCAAAAATTGGTATTGGGACAACCACTAGTGATCGTGGTGAATTTGAATTGAAAGTTCCTATAAATATTTTTGAAGAAGAATTGACTGTTTCTTTTTTAGGGTATAAGTCATTTTTAAAAAAAATTAAACATTTCTCTAATCCTTCAGTCATCGAACTAATACAGTCTGAAAAAGGCTTATTAGAAGTAGAGGTACTTGGTCCCGCGGCTGTGGAAAATATCATTCGTAAAGCAGTACAAAGAATTCCTAAAAACTATCTAACTCATGGACATACAGATTTAGCCTTTTATAGGGAGTCTCGAACCAATAATGATTCAACTTATATTTACTTAGCCGAAGGAGTTTTAAATGTTTACAAAAAGAGTTACAAAAGCTCTAAGGAAGGTCAAGTGAGTTTGGTTCAAGGTAGAAAAATAAATTTGGCAAATCCATTAGATACCATAATAAGGAAAGGGTTTACATCTGGACATATGGCTCCTCATCGATTTGATTTCGTTTATAATCGGGAAGATTTTTTACGAGAAGATTTCTTTCCCGTCTATGAATACTGGATTGAAAGTATGACTACATATAATGGAAAACTAGTTTACATTATTGGTTTTAACAAAGATTACAATACTCCAGAATCTTTTGGAAAAAAAAGAAAAATTCTAGAAAAATCTAAAAATGAAAGAGGTAGTTGGTTTCTCTCTTTAAATAAAAAGCGAAAACCTAAAAAAATTACCGCCCGAATGAAAGGCAGAGTTTTTATCGAAAAAGAATCATATGCAATTATCAAAGGTGAATTCGAAATCACTCCTGATGGGTTAAAAAAATATGATGACTATCCTTTATATTCTGGAAATTGGAAGGAGAATTCTTATGTTGTTAATTATCAAAAACTAGGTGACAAATGGTTCTTCAGTGATGCCTTTCGTAAAGGGATTTATGGAGGTGGTGGAATATATACGAATGAAGTAAAAATTACTCAAATAAATCCTAAAAAATGCTCTTCCCTCCCATATTTGGAGAGAATGACACGAAATCAAAGATTTACAAAGATGACAGGAAGTTATGATTCTGATTTTTGGGCGAATTATAATACAACTCCTATGAGCGAAGGCCTTGCGGCGAGTATGGAACAACTTAAAAATGCTGATGTTGCTCGGGAAGCCCTTAATCCTGTTTACCTCGAAGAGTTGCAATTGCGGAGAGATTCAATTCAGTTTATAAAACAGAAACAAGAACTAGCGAACGATGAAAAAGAACTTGACTTTGATTTGAGTGAAATCAATAATTCAACCATTATTAATTTGGCTAAAAAGAAAAAAAACTTCAATCGTTTTAATGCAAGCTTAGGACTAGGTACTCATTTAATAACCTCTGGCGGCCAGCAAATGAGTGTTACATTATTAACAGATGATGATTTGAAAGAAACCATACTCGTAATTTCCGACGAAATAAAAAAGCGAAAATTTGAAATTATTAGTAATCTTGGATTTGAAATATATTTACATAAAAATATATTCTTTCAAGCTAATACTGTTTTTGATTTTGCTAGTAGCAAATACAAAGAGCGTTCCCTTAGTTTCGGTTTAAATATGAATTTATCAAAACAACGTCCTTTCTTTTTTAGGATATCTGCAGGGTACTCAAATTTTAAGTATTATCGAAAAATTGGAATAGCAGATAATAATTTTGAGAAATTTAGGATTGAAGGGAAAAAATTCAAATCCAATACCATCAAAGTAAATTATGGAAGTCAAACTAAGAATTTAAAATTATCTGGAGAATTAGCAATTGAGATAAATCCTTCTCGCGAGTTTTATGTAAGAGGGACTTTTCTTATGCCCTTTTCAAGAAGGCAAAATATTTGGATTCAAGAACGAAATAAATTATTTAGAAAAAAAACCGATGTCCCAGAAAACGATTCAAGAGTTTTAGTGACTCAAAATGATGTTCCTTTTAATGGACAGATTTTGCCTGATGAAACAATTACGATAACTCTTGGGTGGAAGATCAAGTAAAGAATTTTGAAAATTCTTTACTTGATCTCGAAAATAGTGAAATTTTAGACCTGACTTAAAACAATTGCAGTTCTATTTGGTAAATAAACTTGCAAGATTTCTTCTCCATTTTCCATAAACGATTCAAAAGATATTGATTCATCTATTCGATCATGGCCCCCAAACGTTTTATTGTCTGAATTTAAGACCAAGTGATATCTCCCTTTTTGTGGAGATGGAAATTTATAGTTAGGAAAAGAATTATTGTAGTGAAAATTAAAAATAAATATAAATCCTTTTTTCTCAAAAATCATAACATTATTCGTAGTATCCATGTTTAACCGGTTTGCACTGGACTCCGTCAATATATTGTTATTTTTAAAAAAAGAAATCATGGCTTGGTCAAAATCATTCAACCATTCATACTTTAAATCTGGATTATCAACTAAAGACCATTGCCTTCGAGCATATTTATGACTCCATTCATTCCCTTCTCTTGGGAAATCTATCCATTCATGATGCCCAAATTCATTTCCAATAAAATTCAAATAACCCTCCCCTCCCAAACTAATTGTGATTAATCGAATCATTTTATGCAATGCAATCCCTCTTTCAATAACCAAATCTGGATCCTCTTTTTTCATGTGAAAATACATCTCCTTATCCATCAACCAAAACGCTAAGGCTTTATCTCCGACCATTGCCTGATCATGTGATTCAGCATAAGCAATGGTTTTCTCTCTGAACCTTCGATTATTTAAAACGTCCCAAATCTGATTAATATCCCATTCTTCATCTTGAGAATGTTTTAGTAATTTAATCCAAAAATCAGGTATCCCCATGCCCAACCGAAAATCAAATCCTAAGCCTCCTGATTCAATTGGTTGGCATAATCCAGGCATTCCGCTCATGTCCTCGCCGATAGAAAGTGCATTTGGATTTAATTCATGAATCAATTGATTAGCTAATTGTACATAAATCAAGGCATCCCAATCCACTCCATTTTTAAAATACTTGTCGTAATGATCAAAGCTTATAAAATGTCCATGATGCTCATATAACATTGAAGTGACTCCATCAAATCGGAAGCCGTCAAAATGAAATTCGGTCATCCAATAATTTAAATTAGAAAGCAGAAATCGTCTCACTTCCTCTTTTCCATAATTAAATAGTTTTGAGTCCCAAGCTGGATGGTAACCTCTATCACCTTCGTGAAAATACTGTTTTTTTGAACCATCAAAATCATTCAATCCATCTTCTATATTTTTGACAGCATGTGAATGAACCACATCCAAAATAACCGCAATGCCAAATTCATGCGCTTTATTGATTAAATACTTTAAATCTTCAGGAGTTCCAAATCGAGAAGAGGGTGCAAAGTAATTACTCACGTGATAACCAAAAGATCCATAATATGGATGTTCTTGAATCGCCATCATTTGGATACAGTTGTATCCCAATTTATGAATTCGTGGCAAGGTTTCATTTGCAAATTCCAAATAAGTTCCCACTCCCTTCTCCTCTGATGCCATTCCAATATGGCATTCATAAATCAATGGTGGAGTGTTTTTACCATAATCAAAATCATGATCTGTCCAAGTAAAAGGATTAGACGGGTTCCATATTTGTCCAGCAAAAAGATGTGTTTCTGTGTTTTGAAAGACTCTTGTCATATAAACTGGGACTCTATCTCGCACTTGGCCATTGGAGTGAATCTGAACCTTTAAAAGTTGCTCATGCCTTAGGATAGATTGATTATTTTCATCGGGTAAAAAAATCTCCCAAATCCCATCTCCCTTTTGATACATTTGATGCCCTTCTCCGTCCCAACCATTAAAATCACCAATTAGAAATAATGCATCTGCACCAGGGGCCCACTCTCTGTAATACCAACCACCTTTATTATTATCATATTGAAAACCTAAATATTGGTGGAAGGATGCATACTTTTTCAAAGTACTATATTCCTCCTTTATCCATTTTAGGGTTTTATGGAATCTATCATAGCGTGCTTGAATATCAAATTCATAAGGAGCTAACCAACCATCGTCTTTTATAATTTGAAACATTTTATATCTATTTTTTCTATATCATTTTAACCGTACCCGGACATATTTCTTTACCTAGAATTTTATTGATTAATTAAACTTATTCATTTTTATAAAAATCAAACCTCTAACTTATGCCACTTATTCGATTTCAAATAAAAATAAGACAATGATAAAATTGCCATCCAATAAAAGATTTCTGCAGCCCATGCCCATTCTAGCCCTACCTCCAATTGTTTAACCGCGAATGAAATATACAAAACATACACTACTGCACAAACTGTCTGAATCATCAACCCATAAAAAGTTGCCCCAGTTCCTGCTAATCCATTAAAATAAACTCCCCCAACAGCGAATAACATCAATATTCCGAATAGAACATATAAAGTGTATTGAGAATCCTGTATCAGGTCCAAATTAACTTCGCCGAAAAATGGATACAGACTATATTGTGGAAACAAAACAACCGGTAATGAAATAACAAATGTAACCATTAAACATAAAAAGGCAGTTTTCCAAATTAATGCCATTACCTCCTCTCTCTTACCTTGTCCTATTAGATTACTTACCATCGTATTCACTCCAGAAGCAAATCCCCAACAAGGAATAGACAGAACCAAATAAACGATCCTCATCATACTAGTAATAGCAGATTCCCGTTCTCCCAAATTTTCCACTAATCCAAAAAAGAAAAACCAACTTCCCATTCCAACAACTGCTTGAGCAACAATTGGTGTAGCAATTTTTTGTTGTTGCTTAATAAGTTCATAATCAACCTTAGGTAACTTAAATAAATTGTAATCGACGGCTTTTTTATCGAAGAAAATATATCCAACAAAAAGCACAAAAGCAACAATTTCAGCAATTGTACTTGCTAACCCTGCTCCAGCAATTCCCATTTCCGGGAGTCCCCATTTTCCAAATATCAATCCCCAATTCAAAATGAAATTTACGACTGCCAAAATTAAAGTATCAATGACAATAAAATTCGTTCTTGCAACTCCTGTATATAAAGCCACAATAGCAACTCCCACATAACTAAAGAATACACCGTAGGAACGATAATTTAAGTATTGTAAACACTTTAAAAGTATTTCAGGAGAATCTACAAATTGTGAAAAGAATTGAGCTGCACCATATTGCATAAATAAAAACATAAAAATTGCCAATATCAATTCAAAATATACCATTGCATAAAATGTTCGCCCTACCTCGCCAACTTGTCCTTCACCCATACGACGGGCTATCATAATTTGTCCTCCTTTTGAAAAACCAAATCCAACCGCTGCAATTATTAAATAAAAAACTCCCACAATTCCAATTGCAGCCAAATCAGCTTTAGACAAACGAGCCAAAAAAACCACATCTGTAGCTGCTATAACGTTCTGAACAGCACTTCCAAGCATGATTGGAGTACTTATCGCAAGTATTTGTTTGTATGTGGTATTAAGTCGCATAAGGTGGATGCAATATTGTTAATCTCTCTAGAATGGCAAAATAAATTCGATAGAATTTTCCTGAAAGGCTAACAAAGTAATTACAATATCTATGAACAGTTAATTTAATCAATTGTTATCTTAGCCAAATAATCAAAAAATAATGAAATATATTGCCATTTCTGATACCCATGGTTGCCATCGCCAACTTAAGTTGCCCAAAGGCGATGTATTATTGCACGCTGGAGACGTATGTAATCAAGGAAACCTAGAGCATGTATCGGATTTTTTGCTTTGGATGAGTGAATTGGATTTTGAACATAAAATACTTATACGGGGAAATCACGACTTTGATTTAAAAAACCAAGTTTCACTTTTAGATAGAAAAATGCCGAGAGGTATTTTACAATTGGATCATTCTGGGGTAGAAATTAATGGAAATCTTATTTGGGGCGTTCCATTTACTTTTATTGGAAAGAATAAAACCTGGGAAAGTATTCCAAAAAGCACTCAAATACTTATAACTCATCAACCACCATATTCTATTTTAGATTTGACTCCTACACTTACTTCAAGAGGAGAGAAAGGACTTCTAGAAAGAGTAAAATATGTTCAGCCTGAAATACATTTGTTTGGTCATATTCATGCGAGTTATGGTAGAAAAAAAATAGACAAAACGACCTTCCTGAATGCCTCTGCCTATAAAGCAAGCGAGAATAGAATTGTGAATGCTCCTTTTATCTTTGAATTATAAGTTATTCACGAAACGAGAACTATTATTTTTCGTAATAAATCCTATAAATTTAGTAGACTTGCTTTTTTACCAAATGAAAAGAAAGGTAAATTTCAACTTAAAAAATTAAATATAATAATGACTCAAAACCAAAGGCCTAAACCACCAATCGCCAAGAAAATTCCACATAAAATAATTACACACAACGATACCCGCGTCGATAATTATTTTTGGATGCGACTTTCTGATGAACAAAAAAATGCAGAAAAACCTGATACCCAAACTCAATGTGTATTGAATTACCTCAATGCCGAAAATGCCTACACAAAACAATCACTAAGAAAAACCGAAGATTTTCAAAAAAAATTATTTGATGAAATAGTTGGCAGGATTAAACAAGACGATGAATCAGTTCCGTACTGTGACAATGGGTATTTTTATATCACTAGATTTGAAAAAGGAAAGGAACATCCAATTTACTCTAGGAAAAAAGGAAATTTAGAGGCTAAAGAGGAAATAATGCTAGATGAAAATCAATTAGCTAAACCATTTGATTATTACAAAATCGCTGGAAAAAATGTAAGCCCAAATAATCAAATCGTCGCATTTGGTGAAGATAAACTAAGCAGAAGGATTTACACTATACGATTCAAAAATTTAGCAACAGGAAAATTCCTTACTGATAAAATTGAGAACACCACAGGAGGAACTGTTTGGGCCAATGATAACCAAACTGTCTTCTATACCAGAAAAGATGAATCGCTAAGGTCTTATAAAATTTTCAAACACAAATTAGGATCCGATCCTTCCACAGACCAACTTGTTTTTCACGAAACTGATGAAAGTTTTTCAACCTACATATATAAAACCAAATCAAAAAAATATCTTGTCATTGGTTCCTACGCCACCCTTACTCAAGAATATCAATTCCTTAATGCTGATACGCCTGATGGAAATTTTCAATTATTTGAACCTAGAAATAGAGATTTAAAATTAGAGTACGACATCAATCACTATCAAAATAAATGGTTCGTTAAAACTAATTTAGAAGCACAAAATTTTCGTTTGATGGAATGTCCAGAATTTGATACCACTCGCGAAAATTGGAAAGAAGTTATCCCTCATAGGGAAAGTGTTTTAATAGAGGACGTTGACCTTTTTAATGATTTTCTGGTCATTTCTGAGCGTGTTGAGGGAATCACACAGTTAAGAATTAGACCATGGGTAGGAAAGGAGCATTATATTGATTTCGGAGAAAAATCTTTCATGGCGTACACTTCTATTAATATGAACTTTAATACCCAGGTTCTTCGTTTAGGATATACATCTTTGACTACACCAAATTCTGTTTTCGATTATGATATGAGGGACAAAAAAATGACGTTATTAAAAGAACAAGAAATTGTGGGTGGTTATGACAAAACAAAATATCAATCAGAAAGATTATTTGCTAATTCCAAGGATGGAACAAAAATTCCAATATCATTAGTCTATAAAAAAGGTTTTGTTAAAGACGGAAAACAGCCTCTTTTGCTTTATGCCTATGGTAGTTATGGACATAGTATGGATCCTTATTTTAGTTCAATAAGACTCAGTTTATTAGATCGTGGATTTGCATTCGCTATTGCTCATATTCGTGGTGGAGAAGAAATGGGAAGGCATTGGTACGAAGATGGAAAATTACTTAATAAAAAAAATACATTTAATGATTTCATTGATTGCGGAGACTTTTTAGTTAAAGAAAATTATACCTCAAATTCACATTTATATGCGATGGGAGGAAGCGCTGGTGGGTTATTGATGGGCGCAATAATAAATATGAAACCCGAACTTTGGAATGGTGTGGTTGCAGCGGTTCCATTTGTTGATGTTATCAATACTATGTTGGACGAAACAATCCCCTTAACTACTGGAGAATTTGATGAATGGGGAAATCCTAAAGATGAAAATTTCTATCATTATATAAAATCTTATTCTCCTTACGATAATGTAGAGGCAAAAAATTATCCATCAATGTTAATCACTACTGGTTACCATGACTCTCAAGTACAATACTGGGAACCTGCCAAATGGTTAGCTAAGTTAAGAGATTTAAAAACTGATAATAACATCTTAGTTATGCATTGTGATATGGTAGCTGGACATGGAGGATTAGCAGGTCGTTTTGAAAAGCATAAAGAAACTGCTCTAGAATATGCATTCTTACTAGACTTAGAAGAAATTAATGATTGATTCTTTATCCCAAATATTGAAGTACTTCGCAAAGTATCTTAAAGAAGTTTTACGAAATACTTCAATATTTATAAAAACTAATCCCTAATATTTTTCCATTGAACCACGAATTCAGAAACTGAATCTCCAAAAAATTCTTCTTCACTTGGCAATATTTCCTCAATTTTCACTCTACCTAAATATTTTTTTAAAAACTTCTGTAACAACACAATTGCAATTGGAGAGTTCAAATCTATTAATTGAGGTTTATAAATATCATCATTTAAAACTACACTTGTACTTTCAGAAAATTGACTTGGCTTAATGAAGACATATTGTGGAAAATGATGGATAGATTTCCACTTTTGAACCTTTACAAAATAAGAACTATTTGATTCGTTTTTTTCTTTTTCTGGAAAAAAGGAATGAGGAACCTCCTTTGATTTTCGTTGCAATATTAAATGATCATCAATTACAACTCGCCTAAAATTCTTAACGTCGTTAGGTTGGATATCAATAAACATTTCATTTACAATTTTAATAAAAAATTGATAGGTATAGTGAGGTTTGTTAAAACCGTTTAAAAGTTGAAACATTGGTGAGCGATGCCCAGGATACTCAGATCCAAAGTCGAAAATATAAATTCTTTTTTTCGTTTTGGAATAAACCAAAATTACTTCCTTTGTGTCTTCATCAATCATTACTTCAATGTCTTTAATTAAGATTTGAGATCCACTAGGTAAGTTATTTTGACTATTAGAATTTTTTATTTCATTAATCAAAAGTGGTGGGTGCAAATTAGCATTAAAGACAGATGCATCTATATTTTCAACCCATAAATCTTCTTCTTGATTTCCAATATTCCATTCTTGTAATTGTGTTGTTATTTCATCGTCAAACAAGGGCAAAAATCGGCCAAATAATTTCCCATAACCAGGGGCCAAACCATTAATCACCGCTTTTACTTTCTCTTCTTTTTTGTAAAATTGAAAAAGTCCACTATAACATTTCATTGGATTCGATGGTTTCTCCAATAGAATATTCTCTAAATCTTTTAGATTAAAAACTAAATCACCAAATTGATTAACCCTACCAGTTTTCTTTATTTCTGATTTTAACCATTCTACTTTTTCATCTCTTCCCTCATTTTCGGGCGTAATATTATTAAAATTAAGTTGGTAATATGTTTGATAAAATATCAACAAAGGAACAGATATCCTCCCTTTAAAATTTTGAGAGTAACAATACTTAATTTTATCTTTTATTTTATCTTCAGTTAATGGTTCAATAAGATTTAACAAAAAGTCTAATGATTGAACAATTGGCTCAATTTCATTTTCAGAAAGTTTAACTTGAGTGACCTTTCTGACATCCTCAAAAAACAATAATTCTATATTAATTTTCTTTAAGCCTAATTTTTCTAAATCCGTTTTTAATTTTTTTTGAAATAAAAATCGATATTTCGCATCCTCAAATTCTAGTTGTATTTTACCCTGAACCATCATATCCAAGCAAATTATCCAAGCATCTTTATTGTTAAAAAAATCAACCCTAGTTAAAAAATCTAATAGCTTGTATTCCCAATTAAAAGTTAATCCTGAAAAGTCCCATTGCCATTCCAATAATCCAATTTCAATTAATTCTAGTAAATACCCTTCAATGCTTTCCTTATCCGATTCTACCGATTCTATCAATAAAGACACGACAGAATCAAAAGTCAAATCTTGGTTAGTAATAATTAATTGATTAAGATATAAAAGGATTTCGGAGGTTTCTACTTGTTGATAAGTTTCAATATTATTAGAGTTTTTAATAAAATGAAGCTCACCACTTAAAAGTAAAGTTGATGGATTCAATTTCAAGTGTAATTGTCCGAAAAAAGTAGGCTCCTTTAGTAACAGAATTTTCATTTCTGTCAAAATAAAGTTATTGTATTGGAAAAAAATTCTTCCACTCTCTAAATTATTACTTTGGAAAACCCCCTCATTTTTACTTAAAACATCAACCGTTGTAAAATGACTTAAAGGTGATGTTTTCCCACCAATTCTATAAAAATATTGCGCTAAGGCTCTAAGTGTTTGTCTCTCTTTTTTTTTATAACCTTGTGCTTGCCTTAGCGGTAATTTATTATTTTGATAAAATAATGAATGACTAGATTGCAAAATTCCTTTTTGAATGTATTCATTTTGAAAAAAATTGATCAAAAAACTATACTGATATAGTTCAACTTTCTTAAAAACAGCATCAAATTCTTTTTTTAATTTTTCATGCTCCGATATCGAATCCGAATAAATAGAAATTTTTATTAGTAATTCCCTTAACAACTCTCTTTTATCATTTTTTTCTAATTTTTTCAAAAAGGAAAGTCGCTTATTTTCAAAATCCTTTTTCCAATTTTTTAGAATAGCTCGTAATCGATAATTATCAGTCTTTTTAAAAGTTGCACTGAAGCATAAAAGAATGTCATTGAATTTCAATTGAAGGCTAATTTCATTTTCTAAGACTTGCTCTAACAGGACAACAAATGAAATTTCATTTATTGATAAAGTCTTTAGTTGCGAAAAAGAAGTGCCCCCTACTCTAGCGATTATGTGTGGAAAAAAAATCAAATTGATATATTAGTTATTCGATACATATTCAAAATTAAAAAAATGACAGAATAGTTATGCACTATCTACCATCAAATACCTTAGAATTTTAATAATTCTAAATCAATTGATAATTGATTTGATTCTGCTCTCTGATAGTTTGTCCAAATACTTAACTCAAGGCTTTAAGATTTTTTGGACTTAAAGTTCTTTCTAACAATAATAAAATACCCATCTGAGTTTTAGAATCACAAACCCATCCCTCATGAAGAACTTCTTTTGGCTGGACATAAATACTTCTAGATACTAGGTCAGCAATTAAAATTTATTCCTTGTTAACGTGAAAAACAACAACAAAATGTAGTTGCTTACAATATGAAATTCAAGAAATATCTTCAGCTAGATGTTAAAAGGTATGTTTTCCACCAATGGTCTTTAAACCAATTTCAATTGCCACATCACTAATATCATTGAGTGAAATACCATTTTACTAAGTAAATAAAAAATTAAAGTAACCAAAATGAAATACCAAAGATGATCAGATATCATTTTGATACAAGTCAAACCACAATATAATTCACCTAATTGTCTATGAAAAGGAAATTCAGGAATCATAACCGTTTGTTTCTTATACATAGTTCAACCCCTATTAAATATCAAATGACCTTTTGGGTTATAAGATGCAGGATTTTAAGAAACTATTGTTAAATGATAATTATCTTTTAAGTTGCTCGTGGAAATCAAAATGGTCGATTTATGGGATATGGTCTCTATTTAAAAGAACGAAATAAGTTTTAAATTAAATGAATATGCAAAATATCACAATTTGCTTTCAACGGCTAAACGGTATAAAAGATTTTATTCAAACATTTATTACTAATTAAAACCAATTTAATTTAGGGCAGTGAACAAATAACCATATTGTTTTATTCAAAATAAATATTGAATTTATAATTTGAATTGTGGTTAGCCAATTTTTAATATCTAGAGTAATAACTCAAGCGTTACATCGGATTCAATCTATACATATACAACAAACTGAATTGTCTGATAAAATCAGTCAATATTAAAATCGTTTCTTTATTTTCCAAAAACACTATCGATTTCTTTCAGCTTCTACCTCTTCAATAGTTTTTGGAATCTTTGGGCCTAAAACTTGATGACCATAATTAGTTACTAAAATATTATCTTCGATCCTTACACCTCCAAAATCTCTGTAACTATTTATTTTATCATAATTTAAAAAATCAACATATTTACTATCAGCCTGCCATTGGTCAATTAATTCTGGAATAAAATAAATTCCAGGCTCAACGGTTAAAACATTTCCCTCCTCCAACTCTTTTCCAAGCCTTAAAGATTTCAAACCAAATTGCTTACTTCTTTTTACACCTTCTCCATAGCCAACTAAATCTTCACCAAGGTCTTCCATATCATGAACATCTAATCCTATCATGTGCCCTAAACCATGTGGAAAAAACAAAGCATGTGCTCCTTCTTCAACTGCCTCATCAATATTCCCCTTCATCAACCCTATGGATTTCAAACCTTCAGCCATATCTCTTGCAGCTTGTAAATGTATTGTTTTGTAAGCTACACTTGGTTTTAAAGCTTGAATAGCCGTTTCCTCAGCATCTAAAACTATTTGATAAATTTCTCTTTGCTTTTGAGTAAATTTCTTTGCAACTGGAAATGTACGAGTGATGTCACCTGCATAATGCATTCCATTTTCAGCACCAAAATCTCCCAAAACTAGCTGCCCCTCTTTTAAAGTGTTCCCATGGTAGTGGTTGTGTAAAGTTTGCCCATTAACAGTCATTATAATTGGATATGCAAGATCACCTCCACAACCTTTCGCGATACCCTGAACTATCCCTGCAAGGTCATGTTCCTTTCTTCCCTCTCTCGCTGCTTGCATAGCAGCAACATGCATTTCTTTAGTTATTGCAACCGCATGCTCCATTTCAATAACTTCCTCTGCAGACTTTATGGATCTCTGAACTATGACTGCTTGAATTAATTTCTTTGAAGTATTTTTTTTCAAATCTTTCGCTCTTATATCCAACCATTCTTCCATCTTCAACTTATTCTCTGCTCGATACGGAGGAAGGAAATGAACATCCCGCCCTTTTGATTTAGCATTTTTCAAAAACGTAGATATATTGTTATAGTCTTGTAATTTCTCTATACCACTTTTGTCAGCTAGCTCACTCATCGTTGGTTGAATCCCCATCCAAACAATATATTCAACAGATAAATCTTTTCCAAAAAGAATCGTTTTATTTGCATCGATATCAATAATTACTGCGACATGAGCTACATCAATTCCTGCATAATATAAAAATGTACTGTCTTGTCTAAAATTATAAATATTATCTTCATAGTTCATTGGCGAATAATCATTTCCCATCAAGAGAACTAATCCTGAACCAACCTTTTCTTTTAAAATATTTCTTCTTTGAATATAAGTTTCTTTTCCAAACATGTTTTTTTTTCACAAAAATAGTCTAATCCAATTGAATTCAAAATAAAAACAAAAAAGCCCAGGAGAAATATATTCACCGAGGCTTAAAATGCTAACAAAATAATCTAGTGCAAGACTATTATTTAATTGTGTAGGAAAGACTCATCGAAATGGTTCTTCCTAAATTATAATTTGAATAGATATAATCATTTCCATTAAAGGAAGATTGTAGTTTGTACTCCGGATCTAATAAATTTTTAGCAGATAATCTTACCGAAAGATTTTCTTTTATTTTTTTAGAAATTGTAAAATCTAATTTTGGTCTAGTTTGTTCAAAAATATCAGGAGTTCCTTCTTGACCAACAATCACCAAGCGATCTCCAAATATATTAAATGAAAGTGTTGCATCAATATTCTTCTCAGAATTAGAATAAACCAAATTAGTATTAACTATATATGGTGATTGATTGAAGAAAGTTCTTTTATCGCTGGCATCAGGATTAATTGATCGAATATCTGCCAACTCCTCTGCATCAATATTAACTTCAGAATAAATACATGATAGGTTAGCACCCAATTTGAAATTATTCAAGGCTGGTGAAATGAATCCTAGGTTTTTTCGATATTCCAACTCAACTCCATAAACAATAGCTTTATCAACATTTTGATATTGAAATTCAGGATTTGACTTTCCTAAATTAACTAAAACGATGGGATTTATAAATGATTTAAGATAAGTACTTATTGCTAAAATTTCACCAATTCTTGGCATCCATTCCCATCTTAAATCTAAATTTGTAATCGAAGTAATTTTCAATTTAGGGTTACCAACAATGAAGGCTCCTGTTCGAAAATCAAAATTTGAAAACGGTGCTAACTCTCTTAAGTTTGGTCTAGCAACAGTTTGTGTAAAAGCTGCTCTTAAGTTCATCTTATTGGCCAATGCATATCGTAAATTTATAGAAGGCAATACACTTAATTTTCCAGCAGTGTATAACGAATCTGCACTTTCAACAGGTAAAGATGCATTTTCAAGTCTTGTCCCAAAAACAATATCTAAATTCTCTATTGGTTTAATTGTTCCCATAGCATAAATGGCCATCACCTTTTCTGAACCAATATAAGAATTAGAAGCACGAGTATCATCTACGATATAATTTCCAATTACATTTCTAACATTCGCATCTTTTTCAATTACCCCACTATTTTCATCGCTAAAAAAAGCAGCTGCATCTCCATTATAATTTTCAGCACTTTTTTCTTGGACAGAATACCTTCTTTCATCAAATATTCTATTTTTTAGGGAGTAAAGAATACCCGTTTTAATTTTATTGCCTTTGCTTAGATTATGTAAAACTGGAAAAGTTAAATCAAGTTTCCCTTCAAATTGTTCATCGCTCAGTTTTCTAAAAAAATGATTAGGATAATCATATTCAGAAGGTGCTCGAATAGCATATCTATCATCTGTTGGGTCATCTAAATCTCTTGGATCAAATTCATTTCCAAAATATCTTAACTCTGGCTCCCTTTGCATTGCAACGGAAGCACTCGCTATCCATTCCAATTTTACCCCATCAGAACCGAATAAATGCTGACCTAACAACATATTATTTAATAATGATCTTTCCAGCCAATATAGCTCTCTAAATTCAAAAATCTCTGGAAACGTAACTTGGTAAGCATTGTGTTCCCCAGAAAAGGATCTTGTACTTTTATCAGCTGAATGGTTATACAGCGTATTGAAAGAAATTCTATTTGATGGATTAATCTTATAAGACAATCCTACCATTCCACCTACTGTTGGACTTTCAATACTGGTAGTTCCTCCCAAATTAAAGTTTTGGTTTAGGTTCTGAGAAGTAGTAGATTCCAAAGCATAATTTCTCAAACCAGCATCATAATGTCTAAAACTTCTTGAATAATTAGCAGAAAGAATAACCCCCAAATCTCTTCCACCAACTTCATATTGATTTCCAAATGAAAATCCAATTCCATGATTCATCGGAGTCGTCGTAGTTGTAGGAACCATATTCGTCAAAGTAGCGTCATACAATTCTTCTACTTTAGCTGCCATAGCATCATCATTTCTTGCCTTCGTTCCAGCACTTCTTAAAAGCGCATCTGCATAATTTTCATCATCATATAAAGAAGATCTAGATCGGTATCCATCATCATATCCTAACCAATCTAAATCTCCACCGTCGTGTGTTAGAAAATTATTTTGAAAAGAGGATTGTGTATTATATCCTGTAGAGAGTGAAACTTTAAAACTTTTAGTTTCTGGAAAACTCTTCGTTTCAATATTTACATTTCCTCCAGTAAAAGTTCCAGGTTGGTCTGGAGTAAATGTTTTGGAAGTAATTATATTTGATAAAAGTCCTGCAGGAATTAGATCTAAATTTACACTATTTTTGTAGGGATTAGCACTTGGAATAGAGGCACCATTTAATTGAGCTGTTGAATATCTATCTCCTAATCCTCGAACTACCACACTCCCATCAGCTATAGAAACTCCAACTACTTTGGCTACAGCTTGATCTGCACTACTAATGTTTAATTTAGCCATTTCACCTTGAGAAATACCATCTGTAAATCGATTAGCATTTAGCCTAGTTACTAAGATTGCATTTTCAGTAGTCTTAATTGCCTCTGCTTGAACTACTATCTCCTCAATTTGAACACCGCCCTTTTCCATGGTAAGTAATGCATCTATAACTGTTACCCCTCCATCTTTTACTACAACTCCTTCAATCTTCATTTCTGGATATCCTACATAAGAAAAAACTATATCGTAAGTTCCAGCATCTATTTTAATTTGATATTTTCCATCAAAATCAGTTACTTCACCTGCATCTGTACCTTCAACTAAGACAGTTGCACTGATCATTGTCTCGCCAGATTCTTTGTCTAATACAGTTCCTGAAATTATTCCTTGAGAAAAGATAGAAGTGAAAGAAAGCAAAACAAAAAGGAAAGATAATGTTCCTAATTTGAAATTGTAATTTTTCATAATTGCACTATAATTTAAATTGTTAACTTGAAATTTTAATAAGTAAATGTTAGCTGTAAGAAATAATGTTTTGTATTCTTATTAATTACAATACAAATTTGAGGTTAAATTTTGAAAAAACAGGAAACTCCGCATTAACCTTCTGTAAATTGTCCGTTAAAAAATAGAGGTTGAGTTTACATTTTTTTTACATTACAAAAATGGGGGGAATAAAAATGGGTGGGAACAAGTCCCACTCAAATATTTTATTTTATAACAGTCATTTTTCGAGTTAAAACAACTGAGTCAGATCTTAATGTTACAAAGTAAGTTCCGTTGACAAAGTTAGTTACATTCAATTCTACATTGTACGTTCCTTCCTGAACTTCCTCATTCAATAAGGTAGTCATCAATTGTCCGTTTAGGTTGTAAACTTCAATTGTCAAGTCAGATTTTGTTGGAATAACAAATTCGAAAGAAGTCAAATTCATAGCTGGATTCGGCGTATTTTGATTTAAAATATATCCTTTGTTCGTAGCAAATAAATCTTCTGTTGCTACATCAAAATCACACTCATTACCAAAGTGCCCATAAGCAGAGAGTGCCGTCCAGCCAGCAGCCCAGTTGAATCCTTGGTCAAACGCTCCACTAAATGAAACATTATCAAAGAAAGCATCAGTTGGCGCAATGGCATTATTTGCAGCAGGACTATTGGCTGATAAAATTGGATTTAGACCTCCGTCGATAGTTCGACTAATTTGGCAAACTTCAGGATTCTCAAGGGTGTTATTGTTATTTCCTAAATGATCAATTACATCAGATGCATCTGGATCATCGCCGTCAGCATAAGTATCCACAATATCTCCTAAACCTGTTCCTGCTCCGAATTCATACCAAATATTGTTCAATAAATTCAAATCACCATTCAATAGATTTTGGTGAGAATCACCTTCTCCTGGAGCCAAATCTTCAATGCTAATTGCTTGGTCATAAAAATCAGTAAAGATGGAATTCGCATAAGTTCCCGCAGCATTATCTCTAAATAACAGCGCAAACTCATTATCTACATTTCCACTATTGGCACCTGATCCAATATATGTTGCATTGTAAATAGTTGGTTTTGAAAATGGCGCTTCCCCATCAGGTTTTGCTCCATCATGCTCTCCTCCATTTCCACCTTCATCTTCTCTTTGAATCATCAACCAGTATTGACCTTTTCCTCTCCAACCAAAATCATAATCTATTCCATCATCACCACAAAATGCAGAAACTAAATGTTTCACACCAACCGTTCCTCCAAAAAATTCAACACCATCATCAGAGTTGGCAAAAATCTCAACATAGTCAATCTCAGTTCCAGAACCTACTGCTCCTAATGTCAAGCCATTGATTTCAGAACCTGGAGCTAATTCTGCACCTCCATGTCGAATAGAAATATATTTTATGACACCAGAGCTTTCTGTGTCATTAGGAGTTGCTCCACCTCCAAATTCTGTTCTTGATTCATTAGGAATACCTTCAATAAAATCAAATCCACCTGGTCGAGCAACTGTCCCATTTCCAAGAATAATTAATCCTCCCCAAAATCCATTATCAGCTTCAATCAAATTTCCATCATCAGCAGTTGATGTAAAGATAATTGGCTGGCTTACCGTTCCTTCTGCAAAAATTTGAGCATCTTTTGTTATTATTAATGCAGAAGCTGCATCAGCAGTTGAAGGAACTTCCATTCCCTTGATAACAGTCCCAGCCTGAATATTTAGTACCCCGCCTGCTTCCAAATAAACATATCCATCTAGAATGTACTCTTTATCATTCGTCCAATTGTAGGTTTCGCCTGCAATTAAATCACCATCACCAATAGTAACTTGAGCAGTTAGATTTCCTAATACTAAGAATAAAAATGTAAATAAAGCGTAGAATTTCTTGTACATAATTTTAATTGTTTGAAAGATTAATTTTTAAAAAGTTCTTCGTAATAAATTATGCTACAAAAGTATATGGGTAAGATTAACAGGTAATGAATGGGAGAATAATTTAAAGTAAATTATGATGTGCAAACAGATTATTTTCCTTTACTATAGGTTTACATTTCAGGCTTTTTTTTACAAAAATTTAAACCTAGAAATTAAACATTTATTATTGTAAACTTTGTGTTAAGAAATTCATTTTCAAAGTTAATTTGAAGTTAACTTATGTTTAAGTCTGACTCAATCACTCCCTTCCAAAATGGAAATCTAGTATTTTTAGCAAATGGAAAATATATTAGAAACTGCAACGACTACGAAAACAAACGATACAATGACTCCAATTAAAATTTTAATAGTGGACGATGAAACTGATATTTTATCTTTCTTGAAATACAATTTATTGAAAGAAGATTATCAGGTATTCTCCGCCGAAAATGGCTTGGATGGTATTAAGATTGCCGAGAAGGAAATTCCTAATTTAATCATTTTGGACGTAATGATGCCTGAAATGGATGGTGTAGAAATTTGCCATAAACTCCGTGAAATACCTGAATTAAAAAATACTTTGATTACATTTCTTTCCGCTCGAGGGGAAGAATATTCACAAATTGCTGGACTTGAAGCTGGAGCTGATGATTATATTCAAAAACCAATTCGTCCAAGATTATTAATTTCCCGTGTAAAAGCATTGTTACGAAGATTAGGGAATAGTGAAAATGGAACAGAGTCTCCTACCAATCTTCAAATTGGAGTTTTATCAATTGACAAAGAAAGGTTTGAAGTATTCAAATCTGGTGAAAAAATAGACCTCGCTAAAAAGGAATTTGATATCCTATGGTTGCTAGCTCAAAAACCTGGGAAAGTATTTGGACGAGAAGAAATTTATAGGAAGGTTTGGGGTTCAAATGTTATTGTTGGAAATCGAACGATTGACGTTCACATTAGTAAATTGAGGGAAAAGGTTGGTTCGGAGATTATAAAAACAGTTAAGGGGATTGGGTATAAGATTGACCAGTAAATACCCCACCCCCCTAAAGAGGGAGCTTTTTTAAAAATATGCCTTTGGCATTTGAAAAAGTTAAATCCTGTTTGATCCCACAAATGATTTTCAATTAAAAAATGCACATTGAATTTTAATTTCAAAGCAAATTTTTCTATAATATCGTCATACTATTTAGTTTAACTTTTTTCATTGCCAAAAGACAAAGAAAAAAGCCTCCCCTTTAGGGTTGGGGGTTAACTTAGTTTGACTCTTGGGTCTAAAAATGTATATAAAATATCAACCATTAAATTTATTATCACAAATAAAAATGCGGTAAATAAGATCGCTCCAAGAACCACAGGAATATCTCTTGTCAATAATGCATCAACGGTAATTTTACCTAGACCATTGTAGCTAAAAACATTCTCCACAAAAAATGCACCTGCTAACAAAGCTGCAAACCAACCAGAGACAGCTGTTACAACAGGATTCAAAGCATTTCTTAATCCATGTTTAAAAATAACTTTTGCTTTAGGCAGTCCTTTTGCCTTGGCCGTTCGAATATAATCTTGAGATAAAACATCCAACATTGAACTACGAGTCAACTGAGTAATAATCCCAATAGGACGAATGCCTAATGCAATGGCCGGAAGAATTAAATTTTTCCAAAAGATTTTATCGTCACCAAAATCATCAATTCCAAATAAACTTCCCTGCACATTCAGTCCGGTCCATGCTTGTAAATAGTAACCAAAAACCAAGGCCAATAAAATGGCTGAAACATAACTTGGCAAAGAATATCCCATCACAGAAGATACAATAGCTGTGCTATCCAACCAGGTATTTTTCCTCAATGCTGCAACTACTCCTAAAATTACGCCTATCACACAGGCTAACAAAATCGAAGAAAATGCCAAGACAATAGTTTGTGGAATGGCTTTACTTAACATGACACTTACACGCTCACCGGTTTGATAAGATTTCCTTAAGAAAGGTAACTTTAATGAAAAATATTTTTCGTTACCAACTGGAATAAGAGGTATAAAACTATATTTTTCATTTGTGAAAGTATTACTATTTAGGATATCAATGGGAGAAATATCTCTTAGATATCTTCCTAATTGAACATGCAAAGGCTGATCTAAACCATATTGTTTTTGAACTGCTTCAACGGTCTGAGTATCAGTTCTTTGTCCTTGAGTCAAAGTAGCTGGATCAACTGGAGATAAATATATAATAGATGATATGGTTAGTACTACCAATAATAGTACAACAATTCCGTAAGCTAACTTTCTAAGAATATATCTTAACATCCAACATTATTTATATATAAACTTTAATTATTGCAATATAACCAATAAAAGACCACACATCATTTTCCCCGTTGAGTTTATTTCTCCCAAGCCATTGTCCTCTTTACCGCCTTTTTCCAGTTTCCATATTTTGCTTTACGTTCCTTAACTCCCATTGATGATTCAAATTTCTCATCTAGTTGCCAGCTCTTTTGGATATCACTTTTTTTCCAAAAACCTACTGCCAAACCAGCCAAGTAGGCAGCACCCAAAGCTGTTGTTTCAATTACTTTTGGACGCTCAACATTAGTACCCAACATATCAGATTGAAATTGCATTAAAAGGTCATTAGCTGAGGCACCTCCATCTACGCGTAAAGTTTTTAATTTAACCTTTGAATCTTTTTCCATTGCCTCTAAAACATCTTTAACCTGATAAGCCAAGGACTCTAATGTAGCACGAATAATATGCGATCTAGTTGTTCCTCTACTCAATCCAAAAATAGCCCCTCTAGCATACATATCCCAATATGGAGCTCCTAAACCAGCAAAAGCGGGCACTACTACTACCCCATCAGTATCCTGTACTTTTGAAGCTAAATATTCAGAATCTGGTGAGTCATCCAGAATTTTCATTCCATCCCGAAGCCATTGAATTGCTGCACCTGCAACGAAAACACTTCCCTCCAAGGCGTAAGTAATTTTTCCATCAATCCCCCATGCTATGGTTGTTAACAAACCTGATTTTGAAGTAACCATTTCCTCGCCAGTATTCATCAGCATAAAACAACCAGTTCCGTAGGTGTTTTTTGCCATACCTTTTTGATGACAAACTTGACCAAATAGCGCGGCTTGCTGATCACCTGCAATACCTGCAATAGGAATTTCCATCCCGAAGAGCTCTTGCAATGTATTTCCATAAACTTTACTTGAGGGTTTAACCTCTGGTAACATCTCTAAAGGTATATTCATTGCCTTTAACATTTTTGCATCCCATTCTAATTTCTTAATATTGTAAATCATCGTTCTTGATGCATTGGAGTAATCAGTAACGTGGATTTCTCCTCCTGTTAATTTCCAAATCAGCCAAGTATCCATTGTCCCAAAAAGTAAATCTCCCTTCTTTGCCTTCGCTCTTGCACCTTTTACGTTGTCCAAAATCCATTTTATTTTTGTTCCTGAAAAATAAGCATCCACAACTAATCCTGTATTTTTTTTAACATAATTTTCATAGCCTTGCTTTTTAAGTTTATCACAAAATGGAGCAGTTCGACGATCTTGCCAAACAATGGCATTATGTATTGGCTCACCTGTATTTTTGTCCCATACTAGAGTAGTTTCTCGTTGATTGGTAATACCAATAGCTGAGATTTTATCTGGCTTTATATTATTATTTTTCAAAACATTTTTAGCAACATTCAATTGTGATTGCCAAATTTCTTTAGCATCATGTTCTACCCAACCATTCTTAGGAAAGTACTGCGTAAACTCTTGTTGCTCTACTGCAACAATATTACTTTTTTTATCAAAAATAATTGCTCTTGAACTAGTTGTACCTTGATCTAATGATAGGATATACATATTGGTTAAATATTTTATTGTTAATAAAAGTTGAAAATGTTTTCGTAAAAACAATTTAAAAATATTGTTGTTTCAAACTCGCTAATGTAAATTTGTAGTAAATAAATATTCTCAAATTGAGGATGCCAAATATAGGTAAAAAATAAACTATCGAGAAAATAAAAAATATGACAATTGAATCTGAAAAAAAAAAATAAGTTGGGCGTAAAAATCACACTAATTCCTTACGAAGAGGTTCCTCAAGTTTCCTCTCGAGACAAAGCTTATGCCAGAGAGGATAGCTGCTTAAGACCATTTTATAAATACCCAACTGAATATGCTTCTTTTGCTCAAGTAATTGAGGATAAAAAGAATGATTATACTAATCGAGATGTTCTTTTCAAAGCCTTGCAGCGACAATATTCAAAATTGGGAGTACCTGAAGAAGTAAAATCTAATATCAATAAATTAAAGTCAGAAAATACTTTTACAATCGTCACTGCACACCAGCCAAGCCTCTTTACTGGGCCATTGTATTATATATACAAAATCATATCTACAATAAACTTAGTAAAAAAGTTAAATACATATTTACCAAATTATCAGTTTGTTCCGATATTTATTACTGGAGGTGAAGATCATGATTTTGAAGAAATGAATCACGTAAACTTATTTTCAAATCAATTAGTCTGGGAAAATAATGAAACTGGATCCGTTGGGGCAATGAAAACAAGTAGCTTGAAAAATGTTTTGAAAGAATTAAAAGTAATCCTCGGCGAAACATTGAATGGAAAAAAAATTTACGAGTTAATGGAACAGACTCATACTAATTTTGATACTTATTCTGATGCTGCACTATCATTGGTAAATGAATTATTCGGTAAGGATGGACTAGTTTGTTTAAATATGAACCAAGCAGATCTCAAACGAGAATTTATTCCTATCATTAGGGACGAAATTTTCAACCAAGTTTCTCAACCATTAGTATTAGCGACAGCTGAAAAGCTAAATGAAGTTGGATTTAAAACACAAGCTTCTCCCAGAGAAATAAATTTCTTTTACCTTAATCATCAAATACGTGAAAGGATTGTTATTAAAAATGACAGATATCATATTTTGAATACTGAAATTTCATTCTCAAAAGAAGAAATGGAGAATGAAATAGAAAACCACCCAGAGCATTTCTCCCCAAATGTAATTATGAGACCTTTATTCCAAGAATTGATCCTACCTAATTTAGCTTATGTCGGCGGTGGTGGTGAATTAGCATATTGGTTAGAAAGAAAAACTCAGTTTGAATATTTTCAATTAAATTTCCCAATGTTGATTCGTAGAAATTCTGCAGTTTGGATTGATAAGGGAACAAAGAAACGTATGAATAAACTAGGATTGATTCCATCTACCCTTTTTCAAGCAACAGAAGATTTAATTAAAAATTTCGTGAAAAAAAATTCGGAAGGTGAATTAAGTTTTTCATCAGAAAAAAAAGAGCTAGAAGCTATTTTTGAAAAAGTAAAAAACAAAACTATTGAAGTTGATGCAAGTTTGGGAAAAACAGTTTTGGCCGAATCTGTTAAGCAAATTAAAAGTTTAGAAAATCTCGAATCTCGAGTGATGCGAGCCGAAAAACAAAAGCATGAAGTCTCTATTAATCAAATACGCAATTTAAAGGAAAAACTTTTTCCAGCTAATGGGTTACAGGAACGCAAGGATAACTTTATGGCCTTTTATTTAAAACATGGAGAGTCGTATTTAGAGACATTAAAGGATACTTTTGACCCATTGGAGAAAAGTTTTATTGTAATTGAAGAATAGTTTTATTTGGATTCACCCATCTTTTGAAAATAAATAAAAAAGATCCCGATATTTGATTTATCAAATATCGGGATCTTTTTTAAAAATTTACTTATCACCTAAAAATAACAGACCAAATCTCCTATCTTTTGTTTTAAATCTTTTCTATCAACGATAAAATCAAGAAATCCGTGATCAAGTAAAAACTCTGAAGTTTGGAATCCTTCGGGGAGATCTTGTTTGATTGTTTCCCTAATTACTCGAGGCCCTGCGAAACCAATTAAGGCCTCAGGCTCAGCGAAGTTAATATCTCCCAACATTGCAAATGAGGCAGTTACTCCCCCAGTTGTAGGATCAGTCATGAATGAAAAATATGGTAGTTTAGCATCCGCTAATTGAGCCAGCTTTACAGAAGTTTTTGCCATTTGCATCAAAGAAAAAGCAGACTCCATCATCCGAGCACCTCCAGATTTAGAGATAATCATAAAAGCGGTTCGATTTTCAATGGAATAATCAATCGCTTTTGCAATTTTTTCTCCTACCACTGACCCCATAGAACCCCCAATAAAAGAAAAGTCCATCGCTGCAATAGTTAAAGACTTTTTATTTGTTTTCCCAGTTGCAACAGTCATTGCATCTAGCAAGCCTGTTTTTTTCTTTGCCACTTCCAACCGCTTATCGTACGGTTTTAAGTCTGTAAAACTTAAGAAATCTTTAGATACTAAATCATCGAATAGCTCTGTGTATTTTCCATCAAAAATTAAATCAAAATAATCTTCAGAACCAATTCTCGCGTGTGCATTACACTTTGGGCATTTATAAAAGTTTTCCTTAAACTCTTTAGTTGTACTTGCTTCTTTGCACTTTTTACATTTATACCACACACCATCTGGGGCATCTTTCTTATTTACCGTTTTGGTAGTAATACCATCTTTAAGCCTCCTAAACCATCCCATAAGTTTTTGATTTTTAGTAGTTTAAATATTGTTATAATTCGAAATGTAAACTCTATTATTTACTGAATCATCTTTATTTTATTAATAAAATATGTTCTTGGGTAATTACAATTTAAAAGGTGAGATATATAAACTGTTTTCTCTGAATCATCTCACTCCGCAAATATAGATAAATACACGAAATAATAGAAAAGTGAATGAATAGATTGATAATAAATGTTATTTACCTAGTTCTACTTCTTTTAGTATTATTGGCAGTTAAATTCCATTCTCCGGCTTCTTTCACAAATTTGTAATTCCAATTATAATTCAAATTCCGATTTTCAACAACAGTTGATAATGCAAAAATCAGCATTTCCTCTTTTCCTACGAACCCTACATTTAAGGTGTTTCTAGGATTATAACCTAGATTTCTGACCTGCTTGTCATCTCCTTGTATTACCAAAACCTTTCTACTAAAGTCATAGAAATCGTCGCTTGTTATCGAATGGAATATTTTCTGAAATTCATTTCTATTAATATTTCGCCTAATATTATTTACTATAACTAAATCTTGCCCAGTTACCTCCCTATTTTCATAAGCTGGCTTAAAATCATCATGTTCTGTAATTATCTCAAAACAAGTTAAGAAGTCTTGTTTTGATTGCGAAAAAGCAATTAATGAAAGAAATATCAATAAAATTGACAGGACTTGTCTCATATATAGTCTGTTTTACTACTAAATAACCGGAATCTAGTTCAATTAAACTAGTAAGAAAAGCCTTTTACTGTATTTACAAATACTTTAACATTATCCAAGGGTGTGTCGGGATATACACCATGGCCCAAATTTGCAATATGTCCCCCACCAAATTCTTTCAGCATCTTTAATGTTGCAGTTTGTATATTTTCCTGAGAAGAATAAAGCATACAAGGATCTAAATTCCCCTGTAAAACTTGTTGTACATTTAGTTTATCTCTTAAATCACCTACCTTTGTATTCCAATCTACTCCCAAAACTTGACAGTCTAATTTTGAAATCTCTTCCATCGCGAACCAAGCACCTTTTGCAAAAACAATAACAGGAACACCCTCAATTGCATCTACAATTTTTTTGATGTATGGGATGGCAAATTCTGAATATTGATGAGGTGGCAAAATACCCGCCCAAGAATCAAATACCTGGATCATATTTGCACCAGAATGGACTTTCTGTTTCAGATATGCAATTGTCGTTTGAGTTATTTTATCTAATAATAAATGAGCTGCTTTTGGATTCTGGTATAAAAATTTTCGAGCTTTTGAAAACGTTTTACTCCCTGACCCCTCTAACATATATGAAAAAATAGTCCAAGGCGCACCTGCAAATCCAATCAAGGGAACTCTTCCATTCAATTCTTTTTTAGTTACCTCCAATGCATCAAAAACATATTGTAATTCACCCAATACATTTTCTCCCACGCCTAATTTTTCAACATCACTTAATGATTCGATAGTTTTTGGAAACCAGGGGCCTTTCTTTTCCACCATTTCGTATGTTAGTCCCATTGCTTCTGGAATAACTAGAATGTCAGAAAAAATAATAGCAGCATCTACACCCAGTTCATCCACTGGTTGGATAGTTACCTCGGCAGCCAGTTGAGGAGTTTCTACTAACTCTTTAAATCCAGAAAGCTTGCCTCGAAGTGCTCTATACTGTGGCAAAATTCTTCCTGCTTGCCGCATTAACCAAACTGGCGGACGCTCAACTTGCTCTCCGTTAGCTGTTCTAAGTAAAAGATCATTTTCTATTTTCATAATGTAAAATTAAGTTTTTTAAATGTAGATTTTGGCTTTTTGATATTCACTTTTATGTCAGATTTTTTATTAAATCGAGACAAGATTTTTACAAATGAGTAATAATGTAATTCATTAAATAATCTCTAGGTATTTTTCAACAAATCATAATATGTATTACGAAGTGTTTCTCTGCGAAAATGCGGCTTCCTCTAAGTCTCATTTAAATTTTTCACAAATTCCAAAAATTATTGATTCATAATTCTAAATACAGGGAATCGATTCTCGATTTGGTTTAGATTCTATTAGCTTCTTAACAACTTTTGCTATAAACTTAGTAACTCATCCTCCCTTCAAAGGGTTAATGCTGACAATAACAACAGAAATGGTTAAATACTAGCTAAATATTATTCAGCATCTTTGGATAAATACCTTGCCAATAACGGTGCCTTTGTATGGGGATGTTTTTGATTGGTATATTGAAGGAATAAAAGAAATAGATATTCAATAAAAGAACATTTTGAGGAATAAGAATATAGCCGAAATCTTTGAGGAATATTTATTACAAGCTTAGTTGGAAATTATCATGATGGCTATTATTATTATTAAATTGGCTTCATTTGGCTGGGAAATAAATTTTTAGTGATTTAACAACCTAATAATTATTTTACCATTAACTAAATATTTTCAATTTCCTATTGAGGTAAGATTTTTAAAATAAACCAACAGTAGACAGATATCTACCATCAGGAACAACACTTTTCCTAAAACAAAAAAGACTAAATAATATCAACTATCAATTTTACAAGTTGTAAAACATTAACATTTTCCTTTACGGGGAAATTAAAAAAAATGCATTTTGAAAAATAATCCAAAATGCATTTTAAATTTCATTTTTTTTAATTCTGTATAATTTCCTCTAATTGGCTCGTCTCTTCAAGATCTCTAAAATCAACTTCACTAACTCCTGAAATTCCTGGTTCAGCCATGTAGACTCCGTAAATTACATCAACTGCTGCCATAGTCATTTTATTATGAGTCACAATAATAAATTGGGAATCAACAGAAAACCGACGAATAATTTTATTAAACTTTTCAATGTTCGCATCATCCAGTGGTGCATCAACCTCATCAAAAATACAAAAAGGTGCAGGTTTTAAAAGGTACAATGAAAACAACAAAGCAGTTGCTGTCAAAGTTTTCTCTCCTCCGGATAATTGACTGATTGATTGAGGTCGTTTCCCTTTTGGTTTGGCTAGTATTCTAATTTTGGAGTCCAAAGGATTCTCCTCATCTTCCAAAGTGATATCACAATCATCATCCTCTGAGAAAAGTGTACGGAATGCTTCCTTAAAGTAACCTCTAACTTTCTCAAATGCTTCCATAAATTGAGTAGTAGCCTTGAGTTCGATCTCCTTTATAGTTTCGAGTAAAGACTTTTTGGCATCTAAAATATCATTACGCTGTCCTGATATTGTATCGTAACGAACTTTCATTTCATCATATGCTTCAACAGCCATTGGATTTATTTCTCCATAATTATCTAAGCGCCTTTTAAGTTTTGACACTTTCTCTTCTAAATCTTTTGGGTTTAAATTCTCATCAGGAATCTCGTTTATAATTTCATCGATAGCAATATTAAATTCAATTTTTAATCGTTCCCCGATGGAAGCCATATTCAGTTTCAGTTCACTATACTTTTCCTTAAGAGATGAAAGCAATGTAATCGAATTTTGTTTTTTCCGATTCAAGTTTCTTAACTCATCATCAATTTCATTAATCCCACCTCGAGCTTTAAAATAGATCTGTTCCGCTTCAGAAAGATTCTTTTCCTTTTCCTCTTTGAAACCATAATGAACAAGTAATTCTTGTTCAAGTTTTCCAATATCTTCTCTCAAAAAATCTAACTCCTCAGAATTTTCTTCTAAAACTTTTTGGTTTCGAGTTAATCGAAACTTAGTTTCCGCTAAAGTTGATTCCTTGAATTTCAAATCTCGCTGAATGGTTGTCACTTTATTCTGCTGGCGAATAAATTCAATATTCTTTTCATTATAAATTTGAGAAGCCGAACTCAATTGATCAGCCAGTACTCTATAACCATCATCTTTTTCGGAAATTTGCTTTTTGGAGTGATCAGCCACCGCTCTTTTTTCCAAAAGACTTTGTTCAAAACGATCATTTGCAATTACTAAACTTTCAATTAACTTGTTTGCTTGAGCTGATTTGTCATTTACTTCGATAATAAAAGATTCAAAGTTTTCTAAGCGTGTCATCAAAGAAACTTTATTCTGAGCAATCTGACTCAAAGCATCCTTTTCTTCAGAGATTTGGTTGTCTTTTCTTGCTGTTTTTAAATTTTCAATTCTTGACTTTAGATTATAAAAAACTGCAGAAAACTTATTTTCTTCTTTCTCTAATTTTTTTATTTCTAACTCTAACACCTCCAAATTCTTTTTCCTCCCTATTTTCTTCCCTTCGAACAACCCTACAGAGCCACCAGAGATTGAATACTTTCTTTGAACTACTCTTCCACTACGGGAAAGTATTGTTACATTTTTATTAATTAACTCAGGTTGTAAATTATCCGAATCCGACACGATGACATTTTCCAATAAATGACTGAACATATTTAAATACTCCATGTCCGTTTGAACCATATCAATGGCTCGTTTAGTACCAGGAACCATAGTCATTGGAGGAACATAATTTTGAAAAGCATCAAGTACAAAAAAATTAGCCTTTCCTTTTTGTGAATTACCCAACAACTTAATCGCCTCAAACGCATCGTCCATTTTCTGAACTACATAATAATTCAAATAAGGACTCAAATAGTTTTCAATTGCTACTCGAACATCTTCATTTACATAAATTAAATCCGATAGCAAAGTGGATTTACTTGCCCAATTTTTATGATTTTTCAAAAATTTAATAGACTCAGGGAATCCTTCCAAATTATCCACCATGTCCTTGGTGAGTTTAAATTCATTACGCTTAGCATCCAGAGACCGATTTACATTTGCCATATGCTTTGTCAAGTCTTCTAATTCCTTTTCTGCCCCTTCAATATCCTGCTGCCGCTGTGTTTCCTCCTCTTCTAATGCCTTTAGCATATTCAATTTGAAAGATTCGCTTTCTCGGATTTCCTTCAATTTTGATTCCAATGAACCAATTTCAGATTGTCGCCCCTCAACATCTCCTGCACTCCTTTTAATTTCTGCCGACAAATTTTCAATTTGATTAGAGTTAATTGCTTTATTTTTTTCCAACTCAAAAATTTCGCGCTCCACCAGCTGTTGACTCTGCAAAAAATCATCCAACTCAGTTTTCAAATCTCCATGATTCGTTTTGATTTGATCCAGTCGTTGTTTTGCTTTTTCTAACTCATCCTCCAATTGGTCCTCCAATTGTTTATCAAGATTCAAATCACTACGATTGATATCAATTGCTTTTTGAAGTTCTAAAACTTTGGAATCAGCTGAAGTAATTTGTTCTGTTAACTTTGTTTTACTTTGATTAATAAAACCAACTTTTTGTACCGCAATATTTTTTTGGTTTTCCATTTCTCGAATAGAATTAACCAATTCGTTTAATTCTCTTTGAGAATCAGATAACAACTTTTCAGAATCTAAATTCGATTTTTTTTCAGATTCCAAAGTTGCTTCCATGGTTCGAAGTTGGACATCCATCTCTCGAATTTGATCTTCCTCTATTTGGATTTTTTCTGTAAAATCTTTGTTCTTTCCACTAAATGCTGATAGCTTAAATTTTGATAATTCGACACTAAATGATTTGTAATCATTTTTGAGTTCGTAGTATTTTTTTGCTCGTTTGGCTTGTTTCTCAAGCGATTTCAAATTACCTTCGATTTCAAACAATAAATCCTCAACACGATCCAAATCCTCCGTAGTATTTTTCAACTTATTAAGTGTCTCATGTTTTCGTCTCTTATATTTTGAAATACCAGCCGCCTGCTCAAACATTTTACGACGAGAATTATCCTTGTCATTCAGAAGGTCATCAACCATTCCTAAAGCAATTATTGCATAAGAATTGGAACCAATTCCAGTATCCAAGAATAGAGTAGTAATATCTTTTAACCGACAAGGAACATTATTAAGACGATATTCAGAATCCCCACTCCTGTATAAAATACGACTGATTGATACAGTATGATATTCTGTGGGAAGGAGATTTTTAGTATTTTCAAAGGTTAAGGTAACTTGAGCAGTATTCCCTTTTTTCTTCTTCTTAGTTCCATTAAAAATCACGCTTGACATCTTATCCAAACGCAACTCTTTGCTTTTTTGCTCACCTAATACCCATCGAATGGCGTCCACAATATTCGACTTACCTGAACCATTTGGCCCCACAATTCCAATAACGTCCTCACTAAAATTGATTACAGTTTCATTGGCGAAACTTTTGAACCCTTTAATTTCTAATGTTTTTAATCGCATAGCTTGCAAAAATAACATTTTTAAAAACTGAAAAGAACATTTTACTTGGGAAAGTTTTGAGCGAAAAACAGGAAGAAAATAACTACCTGAAAATGAGCAAATTAAACTAAAATATATTTTACATATATTTTTTTGCAATATAAATACCCATCTAATATCAAAAGCCAATTTTCATTGTTAGGTACAACAATATTTAGACAGATATTCTACTCAACAAAAAATATAATTACCTATTGCACAAAAGGTAGTTTCATCAATTTATCTTCATCATAAAATGAATTAATATACCTAATCATTTCTTTTTTATTTTTGGTTGAAATGATAGAACAATCTTTGATTGTTTTAATAATGGCCTTCCTTTTAATTTTTAAAAACCTCCTCGCAGATTTTAAATATGATGCATCACTTCTAAACCCCAAAAAAATTCTTTCCCTTGATGAGGCTAACCTATGTTCTGGTCTCAAACGGACATAGGGAGCATCAACCAAACCTGAAAAATCAAAATCGAACGGAATTAGAATATGCTGACCATTACTGATTAAGACTTTTACATTCCGCATTTCTTGAATAGACCAATCAGAATTCCCAATCATATAATTAAATAATGCGACGGCTTTAATTTGGTTAGTATTATATTTTTCAGGAGCTAAATTGTAGGCATTTTCAACTTTTTCTGCATGAATTCGATCTCGTAGCTGAGCAGTATCTTCAATCAATATACCATATTGGGTGTCTGTATTTCCAGAAATGACATCTTTATAATTTATTTTAACAAATTGTACTCGATAGCTCAAGTTAGTAATCTGGTTGTAAATTTTATATGCCAAATATTCTTTAGCCAAAAGCTGTTTTGCAACCTCTTGATCATTTACACAATGAGTCACTAGCTTCATGTCATTAAACTCAGTTAAGTCCGCTTCAACTAAATCTTGATTTTTAAAATTGAGCTTAAGTGGAGGTAGATTTTCACATTTCATTCTTCGAAACTTACCTCTTTGTTCTACTTTAATATTCCAAGTTTGTAATTCTCCTTTTTGATTATGAAAAGAAAAAATTGCGTTATGCTTTTCTTGGTTCTTTCTATTATTAAAAATTTTAGCTTTATTTAATACTAAATTCACCTCTATTACTTCTTGATAATGGAGTTCATCAAATATACTATTTTTAGTATCAGCATATTTATTAGCTTTAAGTTGAACAGAAAAAAGAAAAAGGGTGATCAAAAATATTGATCTCAGTATGATTAAATTTTTCATCGATTTGAGCTTGAGGCATTTATTAAACAAATACTTTAAAGGGCGACAATAATTACAGAGTCTGTATCTTGTTAAACAAAGAAATGGAAAGTTATAAGAAGGGATAAAAAATTAAGATGAATAATACATTTTTAAAGACAATTGATGGATTCATTTATTGAAAATTGAATTAAGTCAAATCATCCATCAAAAGAAAAGATTAAATTAGACAATTGCATCATACAAAACCTCTACAGGGTGCTTCACATTCTTGCCTGTTCCCTCTAATATTTGATGCCTACAACTTGTACCTGGAGCCACAATTTCTACATCAGTTTTTGCATTTTTAACTTTTGGAAAAAGTACTAAATTACCTATCTGCTGACTGATTTCATAATGTTCTTTTTCATAGCCAAATGATCCAGCCATACCACAACAACCAGAGGGTATAACTTCTACAGAATAATTTTGAGGCAGAGACAATAACCAAATAGTGTCTTCAATATTAGACAACGCCTTTTGATGACAATGCCCATGAAGCAATATATCCTTTTTTTCTTTAGTGAATAAATCAGAGTTGATCTTTCCATTTTTAATTTCACTAGAAAGAAATTCATCAATTAAAAAACAGTTCTCCGCTAGTTCATTTGCTGACTCGATCTTATCCTTTTCCATTAGTCGAGGATACTCGTCTCTAAACGATAAAATTGCTGAAGGTTCAACCCCTATCAGAGGAGTTTCTGAATTAACTATCTTGGAAAAAATAGAAACATTCTCTTTAGCGATTTTTTGTGCACGAGTTAATAACCCCTTAGAGATTGAAGCTCGACCACTTTCAGGATGATCAACTATCTCGACATTATAACCTAAAGTAGCGAGTAGTTTTAAACTTTTAATTCCAATTTCAGTATCATTCCAGTTTGTGAATTCATCGCAAAAGAGATAAACTTTTCTGGAACTATTCATATTCGCCGTGTAATTTTTTTTATACCATTCTCGTAAACTTACAGAATGAATTATTGGCAAGGATCTTTGCGAAGCTATTCCTAATGCTTTTTTTGTGATCCCACTTAATATTGAATTAGTCAAAAAAAAGTTAAAGAGCTTTGGAAAAACGCCTCCTATATGATTTATATTATTAATGTAGGCAAAAGCTCTTGCTCGAAGAGGAATACCATTTGTTTGGTAATATTGGTGTAGAAATTCAGCTCTCAAACTTGACATATCTACATTAGAGGGACATTCAGATGTACACCCCTTACATGACAGGCACAAATCCATGACTTCTTTTATTTCGGGATGATCGAAAGGGTTATCTTTTTTACTTTTTGTTAAAAATTCTCTTAAGATATTTGCGCGTCCTCTAGTAGTTTCTTTCTCATTTCGTGTAGCTTGATAGCTTGGACACATAGTCCCTCCTGAAACTGGTAACTTCCGACAATCTCCAGAGCCATTACATTTTTCAGCGGCACGAAGAATCCCTCCTTCTCTAGAATAATCAAAAATAGTTTTAATTTCAACATATTTTTGCTCTGGTTCATATCGTAAAGAAGTATTCATTGGAGCAGCATTTACAATTTTACCAGGATTGAAAATACTATTTGGATCCCACGTATTTTTAATGTTACAAAATAATTGATAGTTCTCATCACCAACCATCAAAGGTATAAATGCTGCACGCACTCTTCCATCTCCATGCTCACCACTTAGCGAACCATTATATTTTTTCACTAATTCGGCTGAGGCTTTACTAATTTTATAAAATTGTTTGACATCCTCCGATTTTTTTAAATTAAGAATCGGACGTAAATGAATTTCACCTGCCCCAGCATGAGCGTAATAAACGGATCTTTGCCCATATCCCTTCATCATTTCTGAAAACTCAGCAATATAATTGGGTAAATCATCAATTGCTACAGCTGTATCTTCAATGCAAGCAACTGCTTTTTTATCACCCGGAATATTGGCTAAAAGCCCCAACCCAGCACTCCGTAGTTTCCAAACTTGTTTTGTTTTTTCTGCAGGAATTATTGGAAATGCGTAACCTAAATTATTATTTTTAAAGTCTTGAATTAATTCAGAAGCCTGATTTTCTGCATCCAAAATAGTTTCTCCTCGAAATTCAACCATTAAAATTACTTGAGGGTCACCCTCTACAAAAAATCTATTTTTACGTTGTCCTATATTTTCCTTTGTACAGTCTAAAATAATTTTATCCATCAACTCACAAGCAGTTGGCTGATGTTTCATTGCAATCTGTGTCGCCCGTAAACTCTCATCTATAGTGTTAAAATGAGCTGCCAAAACTACATTGTCCGGCAATGGTAATTCATCTAGATTCAGTTTAACCTCCGTTGTAAATGCCAATGTCCCCTCTGATCCACATAATAATTTACAAAAATTAAAAGGTTCCTCAGATTCAGAGAATATTTCAGAATTTAACAAATAATCTAAAGCATAACCTGTATTCCTTCGATGAATATTTACTTTTGGAAAATGTTTACGAATGTTATTCTTATTTTTAACATCTTGTAAAACCTCAAAAACATGTTTGTATAAACTCCCTTCGAGATTTTCAATTTTCAATTTATCATCAAAATCAGATTTTGTTGTTTCTCCAAAAACAACTTCTGATCCATCCGCAAGAATAGTTGTCATTTCTAGCACATGCTCACGAGTTGAACCATAAACAATAGAGGTAGTTCCACAAGAATTGTTCCCCACCATACCTCCTATAGTTGCCCTATTCGCAGTTGATGTTATTGGTGAAAAAAATAAACCATGCGGTTTCAGAAATGCATTTAACTCATCTCGAACAACTCCAGGTTGCACTCTAACCCATTTTTCCTTTTTATTAAAATCTAAAATTTTTGTAAAATTTTTAGAAATATCAACAACAATTCCGTCACCTACACATTGACCTGCAAGAGATGTTCCTGCTGCTCTTGGAATAAGGGAAGTTTTGTTTTGAATAGCAAAAAGAATAAGGTGTTTTAAATCCTGAACATTTTTGGGCAGAGCAACAGCGAGAGGGAGCTCTCGGTAAACAGAAGCATCGGTTGCATATAATACTCGGAGAAGATGATCATAATAGAATTCACCATCTAAGTTATTTTTTAGTTGAACTAAATTCATTCAATCTTTTTATTTTCCACTTTCATAAATCTTCTTCCTCAAGGTTACTGCTCTTAAATCTTCGCCATCATGACTCCAACCTGGTGCATTAAAAATATAATTCCATCGATCTTTCCAAGTTTTAGCACGTCGGACATCTTTCCATATAGCACCATATTCATGGCTCGCTACTTTTATTGGATTATATGTTTCAATATTTACAGTCAATCCATAAATAGGTTTTTCAAAATCCTTTTCCTCAGAAAACGTTCCAAATAATCGATCCCAAATAATTAATACCCCTCCATGATTTCTATCCAAATAACGAATATTACTAGCGTGATGCACACGATGGTGGGAAGGAGTATTCATAAAAAATTCAATTAATGGATTAGCTTTTTTTATCAACTCTGTATGTGTCCAAAATTGATATAAAAGATTAAAAGAATGTACCACGAATATCATTAATGGATCGAAACCCAAAAGAGGAATCCACAACCAAAAGAAATATTTATGCAAACGTTCTCCTGCCCCTTGACGCAACGCAGTTCCAAAATTCATATATTCTGATGAATGGTGTGAAACATGACCTGCCCAAAACAGTCGAACTTCATGATTCATTCTATGAAACCAATAATATGCAAAATCATCTAAGAAAAATAATAATCCAAATGCCCACCATTGTCTTCCTATTAAGTCTCTTAATGGAGACCATTCATGCAAATAATAAAAAGCGACAAAAGCCATTACTTTAGGCAAAAATTCAACTACAGCTGTAATCATTGCCATAGAAAGTGAAGCCAAAAAATCTTTACCTTTATATATTTCTAAATCTTTATACTTCTCATAATACCACTCTGCAGCAACGGCTAATAAAAAAATGGGTAACGCAACTATTAATAATACATCTTGTGATAGTTCTTGGATAGCTGTTGATAATTCCATATAAAATTATTATTAGTTAAACAATAAATACTGATTCAATCAGATTATTATTTGACAAGTTTAAGTAAAATAACAGAGAAATAATAAAATAAAACCTGACCTATCAATTTCTATGAAATCGTATGGCTAGTAATTACAAATGTTATAGCTAACTCTTTAATACCTGTAATACATTTTTCCTGTGCTTAATGACATTTATCAAAAAAGCAGGAAACAATATTTCAAAATATTACTATTAAATTATAATTATTAAAATCTAAATATTAAAAGTTTGGTTCCGGATAACAACCAAAACCAAACTCTTAATATTAGAGGAAACCTAGTAATACATATATGAGTACTGTAACAACTAACAAAATCCAGCTTAATAATTTTGCATATTTCCATTGTTCAATTTCAACAACTCCGGAGTTAGTGATTTTAAACATATTGGTTCGTGGGTACACATTAGAAACTAAATGCATTACACCAACATTTAATACAAACTCGATCCCCCAAATATGAACAAAATGTAGATCAACTTCCAATACAAAATTCAACGTCACATAAAATATTAATCCAAATATCAAACCCACCTTTGCTCCCAATGCAGAAACTTTAGGAAAAAAGAACCCCGCTAAAATTACCGTTGCCATAGGAATGAAAAATATTCCATTCAATTGCTGCAATAGTTGATATAAGCCGTCGGGTGCATTTGCCACGAAAGGGGCAATCAAGATTGCAAATATTGCCAAGCCAGCAGAAACCATTTTTCCCATCCATACAGTCCTCTTTTCATTAGCTAATGGTGAGATATATCTTTTATAAATTCCTAAACTCCAAATTGTAGCTGCACTATTTAAGGCACTATTAAAGGTACTTAAAATTGCACCTACCATGACAGCCACAAAAAATCCAGTCATCCAAACGGGCAAAACTCTTTTGACCAATTGAGGATAAACTGTATCTCTTGCATCTCCATAAAGACTGTCTCCAAAATAATAAAACCCTATTATTCCAGGTAAAACTATGACCAATGGAATTAATATTTTCAAAACTCCTGTATAGAGCAATCCTTTTTGTGCTTCTTTGATGCTTACCGCTCCAAGTGCCCGTTGTATAATCGATTGATGCATTGTCCAAAAATATAACTGGTTAATTATCAGCCCCGTAAATAATACACTAAAAGGAAGTGTAGCATCACGTGAACCTTGACCAATTGAATTTTCATTACTAATTACCTTAAATTTTTCTGGAGCATGGTTAAATACTTTTGTTAAACCATCAACCATATTTCCATCCCCTATATCTAGTAGTGCAAAGATAGGAATGGCTAAACCAGCAATTAATAAACCAAATCCATTTATTGTATCGGTATAAACTACCATTTTTAAACCACCAAAAATTGCATAAATCGAACCGATAAATCCAACAACAACGACGGTTAACCAAAGTCCTTGATTTTGAGAAATCCCTAAAGAGCTAGATATCTCAAAAACACTTTCTATACTCAATGCACCAGAATAAAGGACTATCGGCAAAAGTGTGGTCACAAATGAAATAATTAACATCAAGGCAATTATAGTCCTAGTAAGTCCATCAAATCGTTTTTCTAAAAACTCAGGAATAGTTGTCAAACCCATTTGTAAATATCGTGGAACAAAATACAAAGCAGCTGCAACCAATGCCAAGGCTGAGGTTACTTCCCAAGCAATAATTATTGCACCATTTTCATATGCTGAACCATTCATCCCAATTAAATGCTCTGTTGAAATATTTGTCAACAAAAGCGAACCAGCTATCACCACACCAGTTAAACTCCTTCCTCCTAAGAAATATCCATCAGTAGTATTTAAGCTATCTTTACGAAGTTGCCAAGCAGCAAAAAATGCTACAAAGGCTGTAAATGCGAAAAAACTTAAAAATTGAGTCATGTTCTTGATTTTTTCATTTTACTTTGTGTCTTCAAATTTTCTTCTAAGGACTAAAAAATATTATTCAATTCAAAATGAAAAGTCATTAAGCAAAAATTTCAACGTTACGGTATACTCTTATTTTACGCCTCGGCTGTATTGTTAACTTTTATAGTTCGCGATAATTTCTTCTTTTGGGATACCGTTCAACTCGGATCTATTCATGCTCAATTCTATTTTGATAATAATTTTAGCTTCTTTTTTCTTCCTGAAAATATTGATAGTGGACATCCTCCCACCTTTGGTATTTACATTGCACTTATTTGGAAAATATTTGGAAAAAGTTTAGTTACGAGTCATTTTGCCATGTTACCATTTTTAATGGGAATAATTTTTTATGCAGAGAAACTAGGGAAATACTTTTTCCAAGACTCCATTTTCACTTTTGCATTTATATTGTTACTAATTGTCGATCCTTGTTTAGCCGGTCAAGCTATTTTAGTAACTCCTGATATTGCTATTGCTTTTTTCTTCTTGATGAGTTTAGATGGAGCCTTCAACCAGAAAAGAAAAATATTAGCCATTGGAGTAGCTGGATTATGTTTGATTAGCATGAGAGGAATTATGGTTGCTGCTGCAATTTTTTCATTTGACTTTATTAATTATTTTTTCATTTTGAGAAAAGAATTAAAATTTAAACACATTTCGGTAAACATCCTACCTTATTCATTTGGTGTAGGTATAGGATTGATCTTCTTAATTTTACATTATTTAAATACCGGTTGGATTGGTTATCATGAAAATTCTCCATGGGCGCCTGCTTTTGAGAAAGTTGATTTTCAAGGAGTTTTAAAAAACATAGTAGTCTTAGGATGGCGATTACTTGATTTTGGGAGAATTATTTTATTCCTAGTTTTATTAATTTTAAGTTCTAGTATTTTCAAAGCAAAGTTGCAACTTGATTTAAAGATCAAGCAAATATTAATTTTATTTTCTACCCTAATTTTCTTTTTGACCCCGGCTTTAGTTATCCATAGAATGCTTTTGGGACATCGTTATTTGTTACCAATTTATATAATTATTGATTGCCTTATTCTTTACCTGATTTATAAGTATGTGGAAAGACAAAAATTAAAGACTGCTTTTTTTACCATTTGCTTTCTTGGTTTACTCTCTGGAAACCTTTGGGTTTATCCTAAAAAAATATCTCAAGGATGGGATTCAACATTGGCACATCTACCCTATTACGAATTAAGAACTCAGATGATTGATTTTATCAAAAAAGAGAAAATACCTCTAGAAGAAATCGGCTCTGCGTTTCCTAATCTTTTGTCCCTAAGTTATATCGATTTAAATGAATCGGAGAAACACTTCGCAGAAAAAGATTTATCTAAACAAGAATATATATTCTATTCTAATATTTTCAATGATTTTACAGATGATGAAATTGATGATTTAGAACAAAATTGGACAATGCTAAAAGAAATAAAAAAACTTAACGTTAGCCTCATTTTGTATCAGAAAAAACAATAAATGTCAATTCAAAATCGAGTTTTACCTATTATTGTTTTCTCACAATTCTGCTGTACTTCTCTTTGGTTTGCGGGTAACGCTGTGATGGGTGACCTACTAGAATCTTTTAGTTTAGAAAGTAGTGCATTGGGGCATCTAACATCTGCTGTACAAATTGGATTTATTTTTGGAACTTTAATTTTTGCAATTCTAACAATAGCAGACCGATTTGCAACGTCTAAAGTTTTTTTAATAAGCGCAGTTTTAGGAGCCGTATTTAATCTTGGAACAACTTTCAATAACAATACATTTCCGAGTTTATTTTTCTTTCGATTTATGACTGGTTTTTTTTTGGCTGGCATTTATCCTGTTGGAATGAAAATAGCATCTGATTTCTTTAAAAAGGGTTTAGGGAAATCGTTAGGGTTTTTAGTTGGAGCCTTAGTTTTAGGAACTGCATTGCCACATTTATTAAAAGGATTAGGGACTAATTCCCCTTGGAGATTAATTATTTTTGTCACCTCTGGACTAGCAACCTTAGGTGGTTTCTTAATGTTTACTCTAGTTCCCAACGGCCCATTTCGTAAACAAAGTAAAAGGATTGATTTATCTGCTTTTTTGACCGTCTTTAAAAACAAAGAGTTTCGTTCATCAGCCTTCGGATATTTTGGACATATGTGGGAGTTATATGCTTTTTGGGCATTTGTTCCTGTTATTATTGCAACTTTTTTAAAATTAAATCCTGAAGAAGAGATAAATATATCTCTATTATCATTTATAATCATTGCAGTCGGTGGAATTGGATGTGTGATCGGGGGATATATTTCTCAACATTATGGAATAAAAAAAACTGCTTTTTCAGCTCTTCTATTGTCATGCATTCTTTGCATCCTTTCACCAATAATTTTTTTCTTTTCTTCTAAGATATTCTTAATTTTATATCTTATCATTTGGGGGATCGTGGTCATTGCTGACTCTCCATTATTCTCCACCTTGGTAGCTCAAAATGCAATAGCAGAATCAAAGGGGACAGCGTTGACTATCGTTAATTGCATTGGTTTTTTCATTACAATTTTTAGTATCCAGTTATTAAATAGTTTAGAAAGTCAAATTGACTCAAGGTATATCTATATTACTTTAGCAATAGGTCCAATTATAGGTTTAATCGCTTTAGCTAAAAACACATCCGACGTTCCTCCTTTAAAATAATTCCAACCCAAAAAGACAACTAAATATTCGGAATAAAAAAGCCCAAATATTCATTATGAATATTTGGGCTTTACCTTCTACAATTTGGGAACATCTACAATAATTTGGCATGTACAGCTAAACAATCGCTAATTTTTTCTAATAAGTCTTCCTGGCCAAATGGTTTTCCAACATGGTCATTCATACCAAATAATTTCGCCTTTTCTTTCTCCGTCAAAAATGCTGAAGCTGTTAAAGCAATAATTGGCAGATCTCGTTTCCGTGGATCTAAATTTTTTCTAATTTCAGCAGTTGCTCGATAACCATCCATTTTTGGCATTTGAATGTCCATTAAACAAAGATCGAAATACATTCTTCCAATAGCCTCTAATGCTTCCAGACCATTATCTGCAGTTATTACCTCTATATCAAGTTTCCGTAATAATTTCGCCACAACCAATTGATTGATTTTATTATCTTCTACGAGCAAAACTCTATTGCCTGCTAAATGTGTAAATGATTTCTTTTCTGCTTTTTTGTTTTTATTTCCTTTGGATTTACCATCTGCCATTTTGAATGGAAGGTAAAGAACATAACTAGTGCCTACACCAACTTTTGAAGTTGCTTCAATTCTTCCATTTTGCAAATCAACTAATCTTTTTGTAATAGCTAATTCCAATCCTGAATTTCCATATCCTTCAAAGGTATCAGAAGATTTTCGATTAAAATCAGTAAACATTTCCTCTAATTGTTCTTGATCCATTCCCTCACCAGTATCTGCTATTGACAAAACAATGGTCATATACTTTTTAGACATCTCATATAACTTAGCATTGATTTCAATTGCTCCATTTTCAGTTGACGAAATACTATTTGCAATTAAGTTTGTCATGATCTGATTTAATCGAACTGAATCCCCAGTTACCATCTCTGGAATTTTGGCATCCATTGTAATATTAAGACCAATCCCTTTATCCTCTGCCGGTAATTTAAATCTTGTCAATACATCTTCAAAAGTTTGTCGAATAGAAAAATCACGTTTTTCCAAAGTGATTCTACCTGCCTCAATTTTAGAATAATCCAAAACATCATTTATAAACACAACTAAATTATTCGCTGAGAATTGTAACGTTCTCAAATGTTCAACTTGTTCAGGTCTCGGATTTTCTTCTAGCAATAAATGAGTTAAACCAGTAATAATATTCATCGGAGTTCTCATCTCATGTGCCATGGTAGCTAAAAATCTGTCTCTAGCAAAAGATGATTGTTCAATACTTTCTCTTTCCGCCATTTCATCAACGAGCTTACTATTTAAATCATCAAGGTTAACATTCTTTTCTTCCAACATACTATGTTGTAAAGAAATTTCCTCACTTTGCTTTTTAATTTCATCATTCTTAATAATCAAAGTAGCATTATCCCTTTTCTTACGATCATAACCTTTGAATAAACATGTCATAAACAGAATACCTAAACCTAGAAGAGCAAAAAGAAAATAATTGAATTTCTGGTTATAGGTTTCACTTTGCTTTAGAATGGCTATTTCAGCAGTTTGTTTTTCAGCAGCAAATTCAGATTCATATTTTGTGGTTAACTCTAGAAGTGCAGTCGACTTTTCAAAGCTAAATAACTCTTCTTTTTCTTTTACATATGCTAATTGATTAACATAAGCTTTTTTATAATCATTTAACTTATAATATGTATCAGAAATACTTCTATATATCTCTTGTTTTCCTGGTTGAGTTTTTAAAACTTTCAATAACTCAATACTCTTTACCAAGTTTTCTTTTGCTTTATCATTAAGTCCAAGATTGCTATATATAATTCCATAGTTTTTATAACATTCCGCAACCCCTAACTTATCCTCCAATTCCTGCCGTATATCCATTGCTCTCATATTAGCGTCTTCGGCTTCGTAATACGTCCCTTGTTCAATATTTGCAAGTGAGATATTATTAAAGTCGTTTGAAATCCCTTGCAAATCTTCAATAGAACTATTCAAATCCAAAGACATTCTGTAATAGACTAAAGCACCATCAAAATTACCAAGATCTGTCAAAATTCCGCCAATATGACTTGCTGTTTCTGCTGCGCTTTTATAATCCTCCAAATCTCGCTGCAATTGAAATGCCTTATCATAATGCTCCTGAGATTTTCCATAAAGTTTTTTAAATAAATATAAATCAGCTAGATTTTTATTCGTTTCAGCACAGCCTTTCCAATCTTTTAACTCCTCTCTAATAATTAAGGAATTGACTAAGTTCTCTTCACTACTTTCAGGATTTTCTTGTTGAAAAAAAACTACTCCAATGAAATTTTTAGACGTAGCAATCCCAAATTTATCATCATTATTATTTCTGACTTTCAAACTATTTACAAAAAATTTCATTGCATTGGTGTAGTCATACTTGGCCTGACAAACCATTCCTAGCCTATCAAATGCTGTTGCCGCCCCTATTGAGTAATTTGAGACTCTTGCTACATTCAACGCCTCATTTGCGAAGAGATTTGCGTCATCTAATTGCCCATTATTTAATAAAGCCATTGAAGCTTCATTTAAACTATTCACATAAACATCCCCAGTCTGCCCTAAAAAAGTGGATCTAAGACTATCTACAGATATATTACTATTTGCGAAGAATGAACTAGCAAAAAGAAATGTTAACAAAGTAATTAAGGAAAATTTCTTCATCTTATTCGTTTAGATTTTATTGGGTTTATAAGTCTTTTGACTGATTTAATTAAGAAAAAGTGCAAAGCACATCTTTCACCTTAAGTCACATTATAAATAAACAAATTTGATGCCGTTTGCATATATCTTTTCACAATCACCTGTTTTTTGAAAAAAATCATCTTAATTATTATTTTAAATTTGTCTAAAAAAAGGAATTTGATGGTTTTATCGGTCGATGTTAGATTCCTAAATTGATATAAATGGAACAAAAAAAACGATTTCATACTATAGACGCGCTTCGATTTTTTGCCTTTCTTAAGGTTTATTTGTTACATATTCCCTTACAAGGGCAATTTCCATTTTTTTCATTTTTAAAAAGTGGAGGAGGAATTGGAGTTAGTTTCTTTTTCGTTCTGAGTGGATTCCTAATTACATACTTATTAGTTTTTGAAAAAGCACAAAAGGGGCAAATTAACCTTCGAAAGTTTTTCATTCGACGAAGTTTACGGATATACCCAATATTCTTTTTTTTAGTTGGAACTACGTTTCTACTACCAAATGACATAAAAGATGCAATTGGATTCCACATGATAGGTGGAGGATACGATCTTGATTGGAAATTCTCTTTCACATTTATGGAAAACTATAAAATGCTTTTAATGGACAACTTTCCAAAAACGACTCCTCTTTCTGTTTTTTGGTCATTATGCATAGAGGAACATTTTTATATTACTTGGATGGTTGTACTTTTCTTAATTCCCCAAAAACGGACTCTAGAATTCCTATTTTCTTGTATTTTTTTAGCTTGGACAGCACGTTATTTAGATCACATAATTTGGCAAAACTCAATAATCCAGCAAAATGATTTATTTACAAATATGGACTACTTTGCAGTCGGAGGAATACTAGGTTGGATGGTTACAACAAAATATGATAGGGTTGTAAAGTTTATAGAGAGTATTTCCTTATTAAAAAAATATATTTACATACTTGGAGTAATTGTTTTTGTTTTATTCCAGAGCCAGATTTTACCGGAACAACTTTTCTTTCTTTCGATAATTCGTCCCACAATAATTGCAATAATATTTACAGGTTTGATTGCCATTTTTATCCCACCAAAATCTAAGTTGAGAATTAAGGATACAAATCTGACATCCTATTTGGGAAGGATAAGTTTTGGGTTATATGTTTATCATTTAATCTTTGTCCATCTTTTATTCCAGTATTTCTTAAAAGAAAATATACTTCTAGATGACTGGTTTACTATAATTATATTTATAATTTTGACTTTTGGAGGAACTGTTATAGTGAGTGTATTATCATTCCATTTTTTAGAAAAACCTTTTCTAAAATGGAGAAACAAGATCCATCATTAAAGATAAAATAATCTATTATTGGATCGATCTAATTTGTTACTGATAAAATGCTACAAATGCTATAATAATCAGAACTATTCCAACTAATCCACAAAGCCCAGACAATAGTCCGAATAATCCTCCGAAAAGTGGCACCCTTGCTAAGACCCCAATTACTAATGATGCAATAATCAATAACACTCCAATCCTGAATCTACTATCATCCGTTACTCCTCCAAAAAATCTCCTTTGCTTATTATTCCTTATTATTCTTTTTTTCATTCCTCTCATCTCCCATTTATGTTGAAACATTGCTATTTTTTTTTCCAACCTTTTTACTTTTCTATTTTTTCTTTTTAATTTTCTAATTTGCTTTTTGGAAAGATTTGTTTTAGATAGTTCATCAGAAAAATCATCTGACCCACTCTTTTCTATTTTAGGTTTTACATCAAGCACAAATGAATTAGCATCTGGAATCAAAACAAAAAGCATTGAGCATAAGAAGGTTAGTTGAAAGCATTTTTTCATAATTAGAAATCGTTTTTTAATTAAAAAAGAGATTACATATTAGGCCAAAGATCAATCAAAAATATATAATAAATACTATATATACCACTCTTCTTTATATTCTTAAACTCTTAAATTAAGAATTAAGTTTTATCTTGGCCTTTTTAAAATGAACCATAAGAAGTTTTCTCTCAGAATGATCATTATTAATCGCTTTGTAAATAATAAAAATAAATGGATGAGCAATAAAGGAGTAATCCATGTTATTTTATTTTTACTATCCATCCTAGGAGTGAGTTGGTTTTACAATTATTTTGAGATTTTTAATTTCGCACCATTCGGTCCACATAGCTGGAGACAGACAGATTCATGTGCCTTCGTTCAAACTTACTATAATCATGGATTGGATTTTTTTCAACCAAGAATACATCATAATATATTTGGGGAAGGATTTGGAAGTCCCAGCGAGTTTCCAATCTTGTATTATTTATCTGCTATCATTTGGAATCTATTTCAACCACATGATGGTATCTTAAGATTAGTCAATTTTTCTATTTTAAGTTTGGGATATTTTTCAGCTTCAAGGATAACCTTACATTTGACTAATGACCTTTTTTATGCTATTTCTGTTCCTCTACTTTTGATGGGATCTCCCATTCTTGCTTTTTATGGATTCAATTATATCCCAAATATTCCAGCATTAGGATTATCTTTAACAGGCACACTCTTTTTCTATTATTTTTTTAAAACAGAAAAACAGAAATGGCTATTTTTTAGTTGTGTAACTTTCTTATTTGCAGGACTTTTAAAAGTGACCGTTTTAATTCCATTCATAACGATTTTGATAATCTTCTTTTTTGAAAAATTCCATCTGATCAAATTCAAAAAACGAGGGAAAATTTTTAAAAGAGGACGGATTAATCTTTTTCTATTTTTTAGTGTTTCTGCAATAATTATATCGTGGATTTTTTGGGTAAAATATTATAATGATCTACACAGTTGCACAATTTTCATTACCAAAACTCGACCAATCTGGTCACTTTCAAAATCTGCTATTATTGAAACTTGGCAATGGGTAACAATAGATGGAGCACCTGATTATTATCATCGCATCTCTAGATATGTCATTTTTAGTTTAGCTATAATTCTACTTATATTTTTAAGGAAAAAGCAACCTAAAATTTTATATTTTTTTAACCTCTTCATTTTTCTTGGGATGATTGGAACATTCCTCGTTTTTTACCGACAATTCTTTGTTCATGAGTATTACGCTATTGAGATGATGGTTTTCCCTACTTCAGTATTTATCTCCTCTTTTTATTTATTAAAAAATCAATTTTTGAAGGTTGGAAATCATATTTTAACTAAATCGGTCATATTGATTTTTATTATATTCAACTTGATAAATGCACAAAAATTTATAGATAACAAATACCAGGAATCCTATATTTTCAATAAGTCCTATGACCCAAGTTATTCCAAAAAACTAGAAGCTAGAGTTTTTTTGAAAAAACTTGGAATCGAATACCCTCAAAGTGTGATTTCCATTCCTGATATAAGCCCTAACTTCAGTTTGAATTATTTCAACCTAAAAGGATGGAACGAATATGCTATTTCACCTCGGCCATTTACTCCATGGACCTTTTATCAGTTTAAAAAAATGGGAGCTGAATTTTTGATCGTAACTGATGAAGAATATTTAAAACACGAACATTTAAAAGACTTCATTAAACATCCCTTGGGTAGTTTTGAAAATAGTATTTTTGTTTTCGACCTAAGACCAATTGTGGAGCCACAAGACAATTAAGACTTTTATAAAAAATATTTTTTAAGCATAAAATATGACTATACATTTCGGTTTACAATTAGATGATTTAGTTTTCCCAAAAAGTGAAACAACCACTGGAAACACTTCTTATTTAGGAAAACAAGGTTTACTTCACTGCCTTGAATTACATTTAGGTTTGTTAGGTCATCCTAATAACAACGAGCATCTAAGAATCGAACAATACCGACAAGCATTACAAATTCATTTGAGAAATCAAGACAATGCATTCTACAAAGTTTCATTTGATGCTGATCAATTTGCAACTTCAACTACTCTGCTTTTAATGAGAGATGAATTAGTGTTAGCAGGATGGAAATTTGACTTTGACGCAAATACTCCCCAGCGTTTAAGAACTATAGCTGCCATTGAAAATATTTTCAAAAGTAAAGAGAATGAACTAGTATTATCACCAGGATTTGCTGATCGATATAAGGAAGTAATTTTACTTTTAGACAATCATAATCAGCCATTTACACGTATTAACTTAAATGAACCTTTAGATTTTCTTCCGCAACATTTTCAGATTCTATTAAAAAAACTAAAAGCTAATGGTGCTCAATTAATAAGTCAGCAGGATTTAAAAAATTCTGAATATTCAGACCTTTCCGTATTTCAAAAAGTGTTAAAAAAAGACATTTCCATAGTAAAAAAATATACCTTAAAAAATGACGGAAGTTTATTGCTGATAAAATCAAAAAGAGAGACACTTGCTGCTGCTTGGTTAGCTAACTTTTTCCTGAAAAATAAATCATTTCATCCTGTTTGTTTGATACCCGAAAAAAGTAGAACTTTAGATAATGCTTTTATTCAAGAAGGGCTTCCAAGTCTTGGAATTTTATCAGCTTCCTTAGCCCGACCAAGTTTACAGATATTAAAACTTGTGACCACATTTTTATGGCAACCAATTGACCCATATAAAATATTAGAATTTGTGTCTCTTTCCGTCAAGCCATTAGCTAATGATTTAGCATTAGAGATTGCTAGAGTCATGGCTCAAACCCCAGGAATAAATAGTGATCGTTGGCATGCAATGACTTCTAACTATTTTAAAAAATTAGAAGAGATAGCAAAAAAGGATAGCACAATTGATATCAGAGAAATAAAAAATCAATATGATTTTTGGTTTGGAAGAACTAGATACCGAATTGATCAAAAGGTACCAAAAGTGGAAGCAATTGTAATATTTAATTATTTGGAAAACTGGGCAAACCAACAGTTCAAAGATTCAAATGATAAAAATACTTCCATGCAAGTTTTAAGTAGCCAAGCAACCAGGGTTAAAGATTTATTGATGGCACTTCCTGACTCTGAAACTCACTTAACGAATCTTGAACTAGAAAGAATTGTCCGAACAATTTATGAACCATCTCCAATTCAATTTAGGGATACTGAAATGGAAAATTTTCCATTCATCCATGATTCAAGTGCTATATTAGATAGTGTAGATGATCTGGTATGGTGGAATTTTTCAAGTAATGAACCTGATCATTTTTTTTCTAGATGGTATCAAAAAGAGTTAGACTTTTTGAGGAAAAATAAAGTCATATTAATGTCTCCTGAGGATAAGAATCAGCTTTTAATTTGGCAACGTAGCAGACCAGTTTTAAGCACCCAAAAACGTTTAATTTTAGTGATGCCTGAAATGGTTGATGGATCTCCAGTTTTTCCCCATCCACTACATGATGTTCTAGAAGCAACCTTTAATAATATGGACATTATTACATTCAGTGTTGACTCAGAAAAAGGAAAAGAACTAATAAAAAAGCATTTCAACACTCCCGAAAAAATCCTGTTAGAAAAACAAAATTTTGGACGCCCAAAAGCATTTATTAATATTCAAAATCCTGGCAGATTACTACCTAATTACCAAGATGAATCGGGTCGAAATTTTGAAACCTTCACTAGTTTAGAATCACTCTTTTATTACCCTTACCAATGGGTTTTCCGACATAAAATAAAATTACACAAATCCTCTATTTTAAGTATTGTCCAAGATACTACAATGATGGGAAATCTATCACATCGTTTTTTTGAATTATTATTTAGAGAAGACCTTCAAGGCTGGAACAAACGCCAAGTTGAACTTTGGATTGACACAAAAGCAAATTCCTTGCTTGCGAGAGAAGGAGCAGTTTTGTTAATGTACGGAAGAGGTCCTGAGAGAATACGTTTTTTAAATAAAATAAAATATGCTTCCTGGAGTTTAGTCTCACTGATACAAAAAAACGGATGGAAAGTTTTTGAATCTGAGATGGATTTGCAAGGTCAATTCAATCATATTGATATCAGAGCTAAAGCTGATTTAGTGTTAGAAAAAGGCAACGAAAAATTAGTGATAGATCTAAAGTGGCGAGGTGCAACTCGACGAAAAATGATGATAAAAAACGAAGAGGACCTACAACTCGTGATGTATTCTAAATTATTGACCTCTGATGAAACTTGGGCTCACACCGCTTATTTTATCCTTGAAGAAGGTAAAATGATTGCTCGTAATTCATTGGCAATTAAAGAAGTAGAAGCAGTTTCTCCAGATTCAGATCATATCAATATAAATCAATCCATTTTAGAAAAAATGAAAAAAACATATAGCTGGAGACTAGCTCAACTAAAAAAAGGCCAAATCGAAGTAAGAACGGAAAACACTAAAATAGACTTAGAAGAGGAATATTCAGGAGATTTATTTGAACTTTTAGAAATGAAGGATAGTGGAGCATTTTTTGACGATTATCGAACTTTAATTGATGTTTTAGAATAGCTACTAAATTAAAATAATTTATTAATTCTTTAAAGCTTCTCTGACATCTTTTTCCCGACTATAGTATTTGATAAAATCTTTTCCTAAGTTCCAATGAAACCTGGGTCTATGGATAACTTTTATCCTTCTTCCGTAAAGCATTAATCCGATTCCTCTTGCCTTACAAATTTTCTTCAAATCAGTTTGGTTGTTTTTACTCAAAGATTCAAAGCTATCTTTCGAAAATGCTAACCATTTTTCGTTAGCCGGGTATTGTTTAAGTTGATCAATTACATCCATTGTTTGATGACGATAGCTCCTCCAAGTAAGTAATCCATATATTAAAGCGCTAATCAAAAGAGTATAGGTAGGGATTAAAAATCGAAGTAATAGATTATCCATTTTAAAAAAAGCAAAAAAAGCGCCTGAACCTAGGCAACAATAGAAACCCATTTCTAGGCAGTTCTTTATCATAATAAATTCATCCCGATAAGGTTTGAGAGCAGGTAATGTTTTTTTAGATTTAGCTTCTAAACTAACCACAATATTTCCCCAAAAGTAATGTCTAAATGCCAAAAATCCATCAGCTCTTTTACTTCCATATTTCTTTTTTGTAGCCATTTCTATTTTAGAAAAAACCCGATTGCCTCTTGCTTTTCGGCGGTATTTCTTCTCTAAATATTCTTGGGCATTGTTTTGAACAGTTCTTTCGGGAATTAATGTCATTTTTATTATTTGTTAATTTTGATTGACTTATCAAAAACAATTAGTTATCCACCACTAATTCTTTACGAGTTTTTCAAAATATGTTTCAGTTTAGCAGTACATGTAATTACATTGTTGGATTACATAAAAACAATATGATTTAGAGTTTTGTTTGCTTTTTTGGAAGCTTTCCATAATTATCTCCTTCAAAACAGGTTTTAAACATTTGTTATTATGTAACGAGGTATTTAATGAAAAAAAGTCGCTTAAAAACAAGCTACCTTATAAAACCAATATTAGGGACTAACATTTTACTGTTTTTTATGAGAAAAAATCACAGGAATTGAAGTTCAGCGGGTATTTATGTTTTTAAACACCTTTTAAATTCGAAAAAGATATAAATGGCGACCTTTCACAAGTATTAGTGGAAAAAAAGGAATGAATCTGATTATGCGAAATGTATGAAGGAAAAAGACAAATAGGAAAACGAGATGCCAATATCAATCCTTATGGAAGTAATATAAAAAACAGAGTTCATGATCCTAATATTTACAACTGCTACACTCTATAAAAAAGTCTCTAATAGGTTTTAAATACCATTACTATTATTTCCTTTATCATTTCTACCTGATCAATTTTATAACCTAACTATAGTTTAAGAATAACTGACATTTAGATGAATTAAAAAGATCACCACCTAAATTAAAATACATGTGACTATTTCTTTAACATTCGCTAGACTAATTATTATCCATAAACAAAGTATTTTAACTAAATTTACCCTTAAAATAAATTAAAAAACATGAAATACATTTTCCTTTTATTGCCTTTTCTTTTTTCAATAAATCTTTATTCTCAAAAAATTCCTGACTCCACTTTCATTGTGGAAAATTATGATAAGACTGTTTTTGAAATCCCAATGAGAGACGGAGTAAAACTATATACAGTAATTTATTCACCAAAAGATAAAAGTCAATTATTCCCTATTCTTTTGCAGAGAACTTGTTACGGTGTCCGGCCTTACAAAGAAGGAGAATATAAAAAACGTTTAGGTCCTAATAGTTTTTTAATGCGTGACAAATACATTTTCGTTTATCAAGATGTTCGAGGTCGATGGATGTCAGGAGGAAGGTTTGACAATATGAGACCACATATAAAAGGAAATAAATTCAAAAACAAAAAAGATATTGATGAAAGCTCTGACACATATGATACAGTAGATTGGTTGATGAAAAATCTAAAAAATCACAATGGGCGTGTTGGACAATGGGGGATTTCATATCCGGGATTCTATACAGCCGCTGCATTACCAGAAGCTCACCCTGCATTGAAAGCATCTTCCCCTCAAGCTCCTATTGCGGATTTCTTTTTTGATGACTTTCACCATATGGGGGCATTTTTGCAAAGTTACTTGTATGCTTTCCCAGTTTTTGGGGTCAACAAAGAAATGCCCACAACCAAGAGTTGGTATGAGCATGAATGGGATCCATTTGAAAAAGCAGGTGACCCATCAAATGGCTATGAATATAATTTGGGTATAGGATCTTTGAAAAATGTTACAGAGAAAATTTATCCACAAAACTTCTTTTGGGAACAAATAGTTGAACATCCAAATTATGATGAATTTTGGCAAAAAAGATCTATTCTTCCTCATCTAAAAGAGATAGACCATGCTGTGATGACTGTAGGTGGTTGGTTTGATGCAGAGGATTTATATGGTCCATTAAATATTTACAAAAATTTAGAGGCCAACAATCCAGGAATAAAAAATACAATTGTGATGGGACCCTGGAGTCATGGAGATTGGGCAAGAGAAAAAGGAATGCAATCAGTCAATCATATTTACTTTGGCGATAGTATTTCTACCTACTATCAAAAAAATATAGAGGAACCTTTTTTTCGGCATCATTTAAAACAGGAAGGAAACCTAAATTTACCTGAAGCATTTATGTTTGATACAGGAATTAAGGAATGGAAAAAATTTGATATATGGCCTCCAAAAAATAATTTACCAGTTTCATTACGTTTTGAAAAGAGTGGAAAATTAACTATCAATCAACCAGTTGATACTGATGCTGCATTTGATTATTTAAGTGATCCAAATAAGCCGGTTCCGTATCGCTCAGAAATCATACCGGTACGTTTCACACCAAGGCCATTTATGACAGATGATCAAAGACATGCTTCTATGCGTCCTGATGTTTTGACTTTTTCAACTGATACTTTATTAGAAGACTTCACACTCTCTGGAGAAATTTTAGCGAAACTAAATGTTATTCTCTCTGTAACTGATGCTGATTTTGTTGTCAAATTAATTGACGTTTATCCTGCTAACGCAAAAGCAACTAAAGCTACCCCTGATTATGTTACCATGGCAGGTTATCAGCAATTAGTTCGCTCAGAAGTATTTAGGGGACGATTTAGGAATAGCTTCGAAAAACCAGAACCGTTTACTCCGGGTGAAATGGAATCAGTAAATATTCCGCTTCAAGATATTTTACACACTTTTAAAAAAGGTCACAAAGTGATGATTCAAATTCACAGTACTTGGTTCCCATACATTGATCGAAATCCGCAAACTTATATTGAAAATATTTATAAAGCAGAGGAGAAAGATTTTGTTAAAGGAATAATTAAAGTGATGGGTAGTAGTGAAATTCGGATTGGAAAATAAGAAAACAATTTATTTCTCCATTATTCCTCAAAAGAGAAGCAGATAATTTAAATGATTAGCTGCTTCCCTTTTTCTATAATAGAAAAATAGTGAGCCAGTAAGTTATCGATTTTTCATGATCAAAATGCAAAACTAAATTTTTTGTTTTAGATTGATAGTCATCTCAAATTGTAATGGAAAACCTGATCCGTAGCTTTTATATCTCCCGATTACATTTCCTTTGCTCGTATAATGATTCGCTGCCTAAACTTTACTTATAATCGAAATTGATAATGACTAAGTTGTTTAAAGAATTCAACACAATAGAAAAGATGAGTTATCCTTCAAAGGTGGAGATAGCATTTTCTATATTTGGGTTTAATTAAAAAAATAACAAAATAAGTGAGTAAAGTAAAATATTGATTTCACTGAAAAAAAATTAACGAATAATTTAAATTCATCTTTAAATCAAAGTATTCCCTTTTAATTATTATTTTTCAAAAATTACTTTCTTGATGTACCCTCCTTTAATTTTTTCATTAGGTTTTTTTTAAACTATAAATATTTTACTGTGTTCCATTTTATATGAAATCAGCTGTAGTTATCGGTTCTGGAATAGCAGGCATCGCAACGAGTATTCGATTGCGAAAAAAAGGTTATAATGTTGAGGTTTTTGAAGCAAATAACTATCCTGGTGGAAAGTTAACTTCCTTTATTAAAAACGGTTTTCGATTTGATGCTGGACCGTCCTTGCTTACTATGCCAAATTTGGTGGAAGAATTATTTGAATTGTTTGAAGAGGATGCAAGTCAATATTTTCAGTATAAAAAAAAGGAAGTAGTTTGTAACTATTTTTGGGAAGATGGAACTATTTTTTCTGTTGATGCTGATGCTCAAAAATTTGCCAAAGATGCTAGCAAAAAATTTGGGGTTGCTGAAGGTAAAATAACCAATTATCTAAATCGTAGTCGAAAAAAATATGAATTGACTGCCCCGATTTTTTTAGAAAAATCCTTACATCAATCCAGTACTTATTTCTCCAAGGAAACGCTAAGATCGTTCTTGCAATTAGGTTCGATGGATATTATGAATAATTTAAACTACTTGAATAAAAAGAGTTTTCAGGAACCTCACTTAGTTCAAATGTTTAATAGATATGCGACTTACAATGGTTCCTCTCCCTACAAAACTCCTGGCATCATGTCGATGATCCCTCATTTGGAATTGCACCTAGGTACTTTTTTTCCAAAAGGAGGTATGCAGAACATCACAAATAGTTTATATGAATTAGCTACAAAAAAGGGAGTTAATTTTCATTTTTCAAAAAGGGTAAAACGTATTTTAATAGAAAATAAAAGAGCTATAGGCATTGAAACAGAGCAAGAAACAGTAAAAGCAGATTTGGTAATTTCTAACATGGATATTTTCCCTAGCTATAAGAAATTGATGCCTGATGAAAAGCATCCTGAACAAACCCTAAAACAAGAAAGATCGAGTTCCGCCTTGATTTTTTATTGGGGAATTAATCGTATATTTCCAGAGTTAGATTTACATAATATTTTATTTTCCAAAAATTATAAAGATGAGTTTAAAACTATTTTTGAGAAAAAAAATATTAGCGATGATCCTACTATTTATATAAATATCACCTGCAAGGAAGAAAAAAATGATGCACCAAAAGGAAGTGAGAACTGGTTTGTGATGGTAAATACGCCTGGCGATTATGGTCAAAATTGGGAAAAAATAATTGCTTTAACCAAACAACAAATTTTAAAAAAGATAAAAAGAACCTTAGGCGTATCAATTGAAAAATGGATCGTTACAGAAGAAATTCTTAACCCCAAATTAATTGAGAAAAAAACAAGTTCCTATCGAGGATCGCTATATGGGGCTGCAAGTAATTCAAAGTTCGCGGCTTTCCTGAGGCATCCTAATTTTAGTCAAAAAATAAAAAATCTTTATTTTTGTGGCGGTTCTGTTCACCCAGGAGGTGGCATTCCATTATGTTTACTTTCTGCAAAAATTGTAGCAGATCAAATCAAAGAAATCAAAAATCGTTAAATGATAAAATGCTTACATTCAATAAACAAACTATTTCTGTTTTTATAATTTGGCTATTTGTTATATCCGCCATTGTTGGTATCTACTTGGGCTACCTGGGTTGGTTTATTCCAAAAACTCCTCTGAATTTGCTGTTGGGAGCTGGATTACTATTTTGGAATATTCCCATTAATTCTCTAAAAAAAATAGGAATATGGTGTATTGCTTTTTCCGTAGGTATGCTAATAGAAATCATCGGTGTACAAACAGGTAATATTTTCGGCGATTACTATTATGGTGAAAATTTAGGTATAAAATTTAAAGAGGTTCCATATATGATAGGAATCAATTGGGCTGTAATTTCTTTTATAACCGCTGCAATTAGTTCACGACTAACCTCAAATTTTTGGGGATCGGTTATAATCGGATCTTGCCTGATGTTAGGTTTAGATTTTTTGATGGAACCCCTGGCTAGTATTTTTGACTTTTGGCATTTTGAAGGTGGTATTATTCCAATCAAAAACTACATAGCTTGGTTTATAACTTCTTTTTTATTGCAAACCTTGATTCGAAAAACAATAGTCTTTGAGGATTCATATTATCCAATTCATCTTTTTATATCGCAAGTTATTTTTTTTGGATCATGTAATTTAATTCTTTTTTAAAAAAATGGAAGAACTTAATACTTGCCTTTCATGCAAATCACCACAACTTCTATCAGTTCAGAAATCGAAAGCAATGATGCATCCTTCGGATGATATTTTTAACTTTGACCAATGTCAAAATTGTGGATTAGTTTTTTTAAACCCAAGAGTTCCTGAGCATAAATTAGGTGATTTTTATACTGACTTTTATTTGCCTTATCGAGGTGATCAAGCCTGGGGGAAATATGCCAATTTTGTAGCAAGTAGTCAAAAAACAGTTGACAAAAAGAGAGTATCAATAGTAGAAAAACATGTTAGAAATATAACTGAGGCAACTATTTTAGATGTGGGTTGTGGAAAGCCTACTTTTTTAAAAATGCTTTCTGAACAATTTAAATGTCGATCGATTGGTACTGACTTTAGTAATTTCGGTTGGAAAAAAAATCCCTCCGATTATAAGGATTTAGAACTTATAGAAGGCGATATTCATGAATTAAATACTTTACCTAAAGCAGATATAATTACGATGTGGCATTATTTAGAACATGATTATGATCCTGCAAAAACTTTACAAAAATTACTTTCCATATCCAAACCAACTACTCGTCTAATCGTTGAGGTTCCTAACTATGATTCTTATACTCGAAAAAAATATGGTGCAAATTGGGCTGGATATCATACCCCTCGGCACACAGCCTTATACACTCCAAAGACTATGACTAATCTTATGCATCGCAATGGATGGAAGGTGGAATCTACATTTTCTTATGGTAGTTTAGACCCATATATTTTAGATTGGATGAGTCGAAAAGAAGCAGAAGGGATAGATTGGTCTCTATCTATGGAAAGTAAATTTATAAGATTTGTAATCGGTATGATTAGATTTATCCCAAAGTCAATTTTTCAGAAAAAGAAATCCTTGGGTTTTATGACAGTAGTGGCTTCTCCTCAATAAATACTATTTTATTGATTCAAATTACTCAATGGATTTTTTCCTTCCCATGTTCCTAATGATTGATATGGCTGAAAACGGCAAAACATTTCTTCACTATACCAGTCTAATTCTCTTGTTTTTTGAATAGCAACTTTATGGGCTTCGCTTTGATAAGCAAATTTTTTCAAGGCCTCCATATTTTTCCAAATACTAAAAGTTGCCATTTGTATCACTGGGATTTCTCCTATTCCTTTGGTGTAGATTAAACCATCATTGTTCAAAAGTGGTTTTTCAGAGGTGGGGACATATTTCCAGAAAGAAAATAACTTATTCCACCTAATTGTTGCTCGAGTAATAATACACAACAGCTCGTTTGAGGTATCCAAATCCGAGTGAATTTGAAATGGATTTCTTTGAGACCAGCTTCCACGAGCTAAGATGTTTTTCATAAAAATAGTCCAACGCTCTGAGGAATGATTTTTATACTTTTGAAATAATTCTGATCTCTCGAAAAAATCAATAGCACATTTTTCATCTTTCCAAACAATCAATAAGGCATAAGTCGACCAATCCGGAAATAAATCAAAACCTCTTCCTTTACCACTTCCCATCAATTTATAAAATTGAATCCCTGATTCTTTAGCCAAATAAGTATGAGCAAATTGCATCATTCCGAATGCCCAAATTTTGGTACGCCAATTTTTATATTTTAAAAAAGTAAGTGTTGTAATATTTGAAGCCAATGATATTGATTTAATTATTTGCTAAACTGATCTATAACTAACACAACAATTATTTATTGGATCAGTTGTAATTTATTATTCTTGAATTTTTATAGTTAATGCAGCCATTTCAACAATATCTCCATTTCTTAATTTTTTCCGCTTTCGAAACTCTAACATCCCATTAACTTTTACTGAACCCTCTTCTACCATCATTTTAGCGTGACCTCCACTTTGAGCAATATTTTTGAGCTTAAGTAATTTTATCAACTCGATAAACTCATCATCAGGTCTTAAAGTAAATGTATCTTTTTCCATGATTTATTTATTTTCAAATCTAATTAATACCTTTTTTCATTTAATTATAAAAGTAAAAAGCCATCCATGAAATACTCATAAATGGCTTTCTAAAATTAACTTTTTTTATTTAAAAATACTTAATCGTTAAATCAATTAATCTTTGTTTAAAATTATTGTAGGGAGGCATTAGAAGATCCAAAGCATTTGGAATATGTTGCTTTAGTACTCCTCTGGCATTCGAAAAAGCTTCAAATCCGTACCATCCGTGACTTTTTCCAATTCCACTATTATTCGAGCCACCAAAAGGAAGATTAGCATTAAAAAAATGGACTGCATTGTGATTTATACAAGTTCCACCTGCTCTAGTATTTTCAATGATTCTATTTTGATTTTTCCTACTACTACTATATATATATAGTGCTAGTGGCTTTTCCTTAGAATTAATTTCATCTATCACTTCTTGCAAATCAGTAAAACCATAAACAGGTAAAACTGGACCAAAAATCTCTTCAGTCATCAAAGAAGAATTCTTAGAGACATTAGTCATGATAGTTGGCGAAATATAATCTTGATCTCCATCAAAATCTCCACCGATCTCTATTTTTGCTCCTTTTACCATAGCGTCGTCAACATAACTTTTCACTCTCTCAAAATGTCGATTATTAACAATCCGATTGTATGATTTCTCATTTAATGCATTTTCAGTAAAGAAAATTTTCAAGTGTTCCTTTACCGCAGTAATAAATGCTTCCTTTTTACTTTCGTGTACAAATAGGTAATCTGGGGCGATACAAATCTGCCCATTATTTATAAACTTCCCCCAAGCAACCCTTCGGGCAGCCATATCAATATTAGCAGTTTCATCAACGATAGTTGGAGATTTCCCACCAAGCTCCAAAGTAACAGAAGTCAAATGTTTTGAAGCTGCTTCCATTACTATTTTTCCAATGTGAGGCGCCCCAGTAAAAAAAGTATGATTAAATGGTAAAGCCAATAATGCTTGAGAAGTAGCAACTCCTCCTTCCAAAACAGCAACCTCATTCTCTTCGTAAATTTCTTCAATAATTTTTTTCATTAAAGCAGATATATGAGGAGTATTCTCTGATGGTTTAACCATAACAGTATTACCTGCAGCAATTGCTGAAACTAATGGCCCAAAGGTCAAATTCAACGGAAAATTCCATGGTGCAATGATCAAAACAACCCCTTTAGGTTCGTATTTAATATAGGAACTAGAGCCCAACATAGAAATAGGAGTACTCACTTTATGTTTTCTCATCCATTTATTTAGATGACTTTTTGTATGTTTTAATTCACTTGTAACTGGGTAAATTTCTGTTAAATCTACTTCACTAGGATGTTTTCTAAAATCATTATACAAAGCATCTTTAATCTCATTTCGATATTTTAAAACAGCCTTATGTAACTTTTCCAATTTAGCGTATCGTTGTGAAGCTGAGGAATTTGCTATATCGAATTGGTTCTTTTTTTGAAGCTCAAAAATTCTATTAATGTCTGAGACATTAGTTTCGACTGGGAAAGTTAAAGTTGCACTCATAGATATTTATTTGTTTTGAGTAATGATAAAACTAAGTATTAACCATTTAATTTAAACCACTAAACTTAATACTTTATTTTTAGAAAATAATATATTGACGTTAATTAATGACATAAAGCAATAGGAGACTTTGGTTTAGAAAGAATGGCTAAAAAAAATAATGAGTCTAAACCAATTGAACAGGTTTATTTAAAAGCTAACATGACATTTTGTTTTTGCAGCCATTATAGTCAATCATCAATAACACAGTTTTTAATGCTCACAATCTCTGAGAAATCTGTGCTAAAAACGATAAGATGAAGAAACAAGTACCTATTATTTTTTTGACTAATTACCACAATTTCATAAAGATACAATTGAAAGAATGGTACGAAATAAAAAGAAAATTTACTCCTTATTTTGATTTTAATTATATCAAAAAATTATTTTTCTTACAAGTACTTCTTTCTCTTTAGCCATCAAATGAAGAAAATGGATACCTTCCATTTTTTTAGATAAATTTATATTCTGAATACCTTTTGAGGTGAAAACACCACTTTCTATTATCTTCCCATTAGCATCAAACAATTTCCAAGTAGTAAAATTCAAATCAGATTTTACTTTAATTGCATCATAAAACAAAGCTGGATTAGGAGATATAACTGTATTGTAATTTTCTACTAAATCTTCATTTCGGTTAACTCCACAAAAATTAAAAAAATCAAATGCTTCCGTTATTCTATTACCATTATTAAAATCGAAAAAACCCACATTTTCATACGATGACCCTTGCCCCCATTGATCACAGAGTGAAGAAGTCATCCAAGCAGGCTCCCAATATAAAACTCCAGAACCACCATTTATTTCAACAGTTTCAGCCAGATCAAGAAGGAAATTTTTCTGTCCTTCTGCAGTAATAGGATAATTTATAGTTGTACCATTATTCCCTATAAAATTATTATAGCTATCAGCACTCGAGTTTGTCCATTTAAACCCAGTTTCAAAAATCATAACTTCTTTGGAAAAGGTATTTACTAAATCTTGTACGATTTGACCAATATCGGCTAAAGATTTTTCTGGAGAAAAAAATGGATAATAAGAGACTCCAATAATGTCAAAATTCGTAATTTCTTTTTCATAAAAAAGTTCTAATAGCCATACCGCAGTTGACTCTGTTACATGAATAGCTTTCTTAATATTTGTATTATTGAATTGATTAAAATCATCAATTATTGTAAAAACAAAATTATATTTCTCTGCATCATTCGGCCAATCCCAACCATTGGTTGTCGAAGTTTCGTCAATGAACCCCCAAGTAGTTTCATTCCCAACACTTACAATATCTGGAACTGTATTCTGGGCATATAATTTATTTAAAACATCATTCGTGTATTCTCCAATAGAATCTAACAATGTAGATTGGTCTAACCCCATCCATATTTTCGGCATTTGTTGTTTAGAAGGATCAACAAAATAATCACTGTAATGGATCGACAGTTTAAATTGCATTCCATTCGATTTAATTCTTTCCGCTGCAATCAATAGATCATTCAAATTAGAATTAGAAATTGAATTACCACAAAAGTCTGTTAGATTTTCAGGAGTATGCCAAAGTCGAAGTCTAATCATTTTAGCTCCCTCAGCTGCAAACAATTCAAAAGGATCAACCGTATCACCATTTGCATCTTGATAGATTCCACCATTAGATTCTACAGCATTCACATATGACAAATCTGCTCCAGTTGTAAAACATTGAGAAAACGTTAAAGTAATGTTATAAAAAAACAATACTACCATTAATTCAATAACGATAATCTTTTTCATGTTATAATTTTTTTAGAAAAGCAACTAAATCTCTAATTTCTTTTTTCTTTAGAACCGAACCCATTGGTAACATGCTAGATGGAAGACTTTGACTTTCTGCAATATCAACCTGAGGAATAGTTCGAATATCTTCCTTCCCCAATTTCAACTTCACGTGTTCCTTCGTTCGTTCCATCACTATTCCCGCTTCGTTAGTTCCATCTTTTAAAGTAAGTGAAACTACTTCATAACCAATGGCATACTCCGAACTTGGAGTAATCAAAGATGCTAGAATCTGCTTCTTAGTCAATCGTTTCCCTAAGTCTTCCAAACCAGGGCCAGCGTTCCCTCCATACTCAAATATCGCATGACATTTAGTACATTGCGCAGCCTCATTGTTATAAAAAACAAACTGCCCCTTTTCTTCATTTCCACCAGCAAGTGTCTCTTGAAATAAGCTCAATGGGTCAGTCATAGGTTTAGAGTCATGGTAAATTTTTAACTTCTCTAACAACTTTGCGTCACCATTTTTCTCGACAGCAACAAGCACATCCAAACTTAATTCAGGTTTCAATGTTCCTTTAATTAATTCATCTAAATATTTCTCCATTAAATCATATGCGGCTTTACTTTTGAATTTTTGTAGCGCTGTAAATGCAGCTTGCTGTTCTTCCACAGAACCATTATTAATGATTTTCCCAAAAAGTAAAACTGCTTTCCCCTCTTCAATTTTTGAGTCAGGAAGAATTTCTAATGCTTTTGACCGAACAGTATTTTCCTTATCTTTTAATCCTATTTCTAAAGCAGCTTCCAATTCATTGGCACTCAATTTATTCATGGCAACCAAAACAGCACTTCTAACTTTAGGGTTTTTACTCACTCCAATCAAAGTCAATAATTCTGGAGATTTTTCTTTTATCCCCATCCTTGCGATTGCATTAACTGTTGCATATTGAATAGCATAATCATCTTCTTGTAACAATGTATTTACATTTTCTGAAAAAACACTCTTAACAGCACTACCATCTCGCTCAATCACGCCTCGATAACGTCCATCAACACGATCAAAAACGGAAGGTTTTGCCCATGTACTTAAAGCTTCTATTGCTTCTGCACGCATATCAGAAGGGGCAGATTTTCGTTTAATGAACTCAATAAGTAAAGTGATATTTTCACTCTCCCCTACTCTTATATTTGCGTTGATTGCTCTTCGCAAAAGGGCCTCAGAGGTAAACCGAGTTTCTTTTAAAACATTTGCTAAAGCAGGTAAGGCTTCCTCGATAGAAAAATCATCGTTGATTCCACGAGCAGCCTCTGTTACAATATATTCGTCAGGATCATTTAAAAATTCAGCAATTACAGGATTACCCATTTTCCTTAGAGCAACTACTGCAATTGTCCTTTGTGATTTTGAATCACTATCTACTAGTGCAAATAATGGAGAAGCACGACCAATTCTACCTAATGCAATCATTCCTGCAGCGCGCAACCAAGTATCTTTCCCCTCATCTTTTTCCAACATTTGTAAAATAGGAATTACTGCATTTGGTTCCTCAATTCTCCCTAGAGCCTCTGCACAAAACATTTGAACTCTCGGGTCTAAATTCTTTAGAGCAGCAATCAAAATTGGAACAGCAGGCTTATATTTCACATCACCTAGCATTTTTGCAGCTTGAGCACAAATTTCTAAATCCTTATCTTTTAAAAAATTAATAAAAATTTTAGCTTTTTCTTTATCTCCATTTCTAGCAAGTTGTGCTATACCCCACATAGAATGAATTCGTGCAAGTGTATAACCAGAATTCCTCAAAACATCCACAAAAACATCATACCCCTTCTCCCCTCTTTCCACCAATTCAAATTGAGCTTTTTGCCGAATTCGCATATCTCTATGTCCTAAGCAAACTCTTAATTTTGGGAAATCCACTTTTGAAAAATCCTCTTGAACCAATCGATTAGTCTCTATTCTTATATCAGATTTTTTTTCGCTTGGCATATCTAATTTCCAAATCCGACCTTCATTTTTAGTACTCCACCCATTGATCCAATCTCCGAAGTATAATGCACCATCAGGACCAAAATCCAATCCAGTTGGCAGTAATCCTTTCACAACTTCCATTGTAGTATCTAAGGAATAACTCGCTCCATCTTTTTTCAATGTAAAAGCATGAATTGGTGAAATAGCAGGTCCTCCTCTAAATTCAGCAATAAAAAAATGATCTTTCCATACTGGTCCAAGTGCAGTACCAGGATTATAAACCATTCCCGTTGGACCATTGACGTAATTCATAATTGGAGGAAGAAAATAAGCTGCTTGGCCCTCCCAACGAGGAAGGTGCATCTTCTCGTCCATCCAAACTTTGTATGCATTATTATCCGGGTCAGTATATTTCCCGAATTGCCAATTAATTCTCCAGCCTGTATCTGAACCATCAATTAAGTAAACTAATCGCTCTCGTTCACCCTTATGATCTCCATCATTATCTACCGAGATGACATTTCCGTATTTATCAAAAACGAATTCATGAGTATTTCGAACACCATGTGCAAAGACCTCAAAATTACTCCCATCCGGTTCTGAACGAACGACAACTCCTCGATTAGGATATTTCCAATGCTTGCCTTCTCTATCAACTACATTCATCCCAATATCTCCAATGCCCCACCAAATCCTACCATCTGGTCCAGTCTTAACTCCCGACATACCATGAGCACCAAAACCAATGTGAACTGCAAAACCATGACTAATTGATTGAGTCCAATCTGCAATTCCATCACCGTCATCGTCTTTTGTTCGCCATAAATCTGGGCCAACCGAAATATAAACTTCACCATTATGAAATTCTACTCCATTTGCTAAATCTGTAATTTCCTCAGAAAAATCTTGTAAATACATTTGTGCTCGGTCAGCAAATCCATTCCCTGACTGATCTTCAACAAACCAAATTTCCTCTTTTTCGACAGTCAAGTCTTTCCAATCTCGAACACCATCGTTATTCAAATCTTTAAGAAATCTCTTCGAATCCTCATTTTCATTGGCAAAGGTTTTTCTTAAAAATGCCCGACGATCTTCCACCGTCTGAAATGAAATAGAAGCGACCATCCAATCTCTATGGCCTCTAATATCAAATTCAGAGTTGGTTAATCTTTTACTACTTGCATAATAGATTTGACCATTAGGAGCAACACTTATTGCTACTGGATCTTGCACTAAAGAATCAGATGCCCAGAGTGATAATTCTAATCCATCAGCCACCTCTACTGAAACTTCATCTCGAATTCTTAGTGCTAGCTCTTTAGCCTTAGTTGATTCAAATTCTAAAATCCTGGTAGGGTATTTTTGTTTTTTTTCTTTCAAACAACTAAAAAAAACTATTCCTGAAAGGAAGAGGATTAGGAATTGAAAATATTTAATTTTTCTCATTTATTTTCTATTACGTTTTATTAACTAAAGGTAAAAGGTATGTTGGAGAAAGGATGATAATTGAGAGGTTATTTTTTTACACCGAATAAAAATAATACTGCTTTTTTATTTTCCTAGAGTGTACAAATAATAATTCTCATTTTTCACACTATAATTATCAAAACTTTTCCAAAGTAATGCATTGGGATATCGCCTATTATCTAATTTTTGGGGAGAGATTATTATTATCCGATTTACCTTCTTATAATCTGCAAAAAGTTGAAGTTCTTTCTCCGATGGCAAATAAACTTTTTCTACCCACTTGAAGAATGTAAAAGTTTCTCCCTCTGGCAAAGAGTAAAACTTCCTATTTGCATATCCGACAACTGGAGCAATTTCAAATTTGTTAATCGCAACAATAGAAGCTTTTTCTGGTACATCCTTTTTTATAAATTCTGCAGTCATTTTTGCATTCGAAAATGGATGATTGATTTCCTTTTCCATTGCTAAATAGGAATAATGAATTTGAAAAATAAAAATACTGAGCAAAAAACCAGTTTGCAATAAATCTAATTTTGATTCGCTTTTATTTATTTTTAAAAAAAATAATTGCAACATCATCAGAAAAAAAATAAAAAACATACCCCATTGTCGAACTCCTCCTGTATAAATCGTTATCAAAAAAATAAAATATCCAAACATGAAAAATAAAACTGTATATAATATATTCCTCTCTTTTCTAAATAAATAAATCAAACCACTTACAACTAAAACACTAAAAATTAAGCCTAACTCATTTACACCAAAAACATTCGTATCTGGGATGGATCCGATCCAAAAAGTATTGGCCAACATCCCTTGGAATCCTTTGAAAAATATTTCTCCACTCAAAGGCTTTGACAAATAAGCTCTAGATAAATCAACCTCATTTGTGCGAGGGAAAACTGAAATCAGAAAAATAATTACACCTCCAAAACAACTCCACATTAAGGTGGAAAAAGTTTTATCTTTCATTACAGAACTGAATTTTTGTAAACCATTTTTCTCCAAAAAAATATAAAACAATAATGCACCAGCCATCATCACAGCATAAACTTCAGTTTGGCAAAACAGGAAAAATAGCAATGCTAGAATCTTTAAATTTCGAGATCCCTGAGCATCCCTAGTAGAAATAACTTTTGGCAACAACAGTGCAATTGCAAATCCAATTAACATCACAAACGCGTAACCTCGACTGACTATTCCATATTCAAAAAACGGATAATAACTCAATAGAATCAATCCTTTTAGCCATATCGGAATTTGAAACCGAAACCAAACTAAAGTATAAGCTCCGATTATTAAAGAGGCATGTGCCAACTGAATAAACAACTCATCATTTCCACCATATGATAGCAAACTCCAAACCTTTAAGTATAAATACCATAGAGCTGGGTGACCTTCATAATACAATGAACCTAACAATTCACCCCAACCCATGTCGCGAGCCATCAACCATGCTTGCCACTCATCTTTCCATAACTCATGATAGGTGAATTTTGAATACAAAAAGAAAACAATGAAGCTTATGTATAAACCGATAAAAATTAGAGTTGGAATTTTCCTATTGAAAAAAAACATGAAGTAGTTTAATTTTGATGGAAACAAATGTAATAAAAAAAGGCTTCCGATTAGATTAATCCCGTTTCTAATTCCATGTAAATAACAACTCATTTACAAAAACGATAAATACCATAGCCCTATTATTGGGAATAGTTTTTGGTACTTTTTAAAAGTAATTAATCAAAAACCACTAATCTGCAATCAATCTATTTCTTACCAACAATTTAAATTCAAACTTAACATTTACATCCTCCAATATCCTTACTTGTATTTAAAATGCCTTTCTATGTTCTTATTGTACAAGACTTTTTAGATAAATTTTACATTTCTGGATTTAGAATCAATGATTTTATTCTTAAAATCATATTGATTTGCATTTGGATCTTTAGAACACATAAAAGAAACTAAAAGAGGTTTAGACAAAATTAACCGAGTTTTAACAAATGTTTGATGACTTACTCATTCCTAATAAAACAAAAGCATAGCTAATTGATGGTGACTTAAAATATAAAGTTGTTTCACTTTGAAATTGCCACAAAATTTTTTGATTATAATATTAATTAGCTTCGTTTTTTTACATTACCATGAAGGCCAAATACCTTCCATTACTTACCTTTGTGGCATGGAATTAAAACAAGTATTAACACGAGAAAAATCTGCAGCTCTATTTGCAGAAGCTAAAGAATATTTTCCTGGTGGAGTTAATTCACCAGTCCGAGCATTCAAGTCAGTTTCAGGTCCACCTCTCTTTATCAAACATGGACAAGGTTGCAGAATTACAGATGAAGATGATAATATCTATATCGACTTTTGTTGCTCTTGGGGACCACTGATTTTAGGACATAATAACGATCATATCCGAGAGTCTGTAATCAAAACAATTGCGCATGGAACTTCATTTGGAACACCAACCAAATTAGGAAATGAGCTGGGAAAATTGATTATTGAAAATAATCGATTTATTGAGAAAATTCGTTTCGTTAGTTCAGGAACAGAGGCTGTGATGAGTGCTATTCGATTGGCTCGCGGAGCGACTGGTAAAAGTAAAGTGGTGAAATTTGAAGGATGTTATCATGGACATGTCGACAGTCTATTAGTTAAAGCAGGAAGTGGTCTAGCAACATTTGGAGAAAGTACATCAGCAGGAATTCCAGAAAGTTTTGTGAAAGAAACATTAGTTATTCCTTTGAACAATCGAAATGCAATAGAAGATGTTTTAGAACAACATGCACACGAAATTGCTTGCATTATTATTGAACCAATCCCTGCCAATAATGGATTACTTCTCCAGGACAAAGATTATTTGGTCTTTCTCCGTGAAAAGTGCACAGAGTATGGGGTACTATTAATCTTTGATGAGGTAATTTCTGGGTTTAGAGTTGGATATGAGGGCGCTGCTGGTCTTTACAATATCCAGCCAGACATCGTTACATATGGAAAAATCATTGGAGGAGGAATGCCAGTTGGGGCATACGGAGCAAGTAAAGAAATCATGAGCAATATCGCCCCAGAGGGTGCAGTCTATCAAGCAGGAACACTCTCTGCAAATCCAGTTGCAATGTCTGCTGGTTTTGCTGCTTGTGAATTATTAGTTCAAGATGGTTTTTATAAAACCATGGAAAACAAAACAAAATACTTTGTTCGATTGTTAGAAGCTTTCTGTCAAATAAATAATTATGAAGTTACTTTTCCAACTATCGGCTCTATATTTTGGGTAGCGTTTACGAACAAAAGAATCCAAATCTCCGACCAGATTGATCCAAAAAGTATGGAGAAATTTAAAATTTTGCATCATGAATTATTGCAAAGGGGAGTCTACCTTGGACCATCTGGATATGAAGTTGGCTTTATTTCCTCTGCACACACCATAGATGATTTGGAAAAAGCAGCAATTATTATTTCAGAATGTTTGCACATCGTATTTAAATAATGATTAATTTTCGTTAAATAGACTGATCAGTTACCAAACATTAGGAAAATATGCTAACAAATCTAAAGCTACGGCTTTTATCATATTTAGTTATTTTATACATGCTCGTCGCCTTTGCGTGGTGGTCAGTGTTACTATACTCAAAAAACAAAGATGCTTATTATGCTAAAATAGAGTTATTAAAAATTGGAATGTCTGCGGAAGGAATATATCGTTCCAATGAACACTTTTTACATACAAAAGAATACCTTGAATTGACTAAAAAATACCAGAGACAAGAATGGATGATTTTTGGAGAGGCAAGTGTTTTTATTATTAGTTTGGTAATAGGTATATGGTTAATTAATCGAGGATATAATAAGGAAATTGAAATTGCACACCAACGAAGAAACTTTCTTTTATCAATTACTCATGAATTAAAATCTCCTATTGCTAGTATTCGATTAGTTCTAGAAACTTTTATTAAACGAAAATTAAATCCTGAGCAAATTGAACGGTTTGGAAAAAATGCAATTAAAGATTCAGAACGACTAAACGAGTTAGTCAATAATTTGCTCTTTGCTGCTAAGCTAGAATCTGCTTATCAACCTCATTTAGAGCCAGTTCGATTAGATTATCTTATCAATAATATAGTTGATTCAATAAGTGAAAAACATCCAAAAGTTATATTCCTTAAAAACATTCAAAATGGAATTCCAATTATTGAGGGTGATCAAAATGGAATAGTTTCAGTAATCACAAACTTGGTTGAAAATGCAATAAAATATAATTTTACAACGCAACCTAAAATCGAAATTGACCTACAACAAGGAAATGAAAAAATATTTTTAAATATATCTGATAACGGAATTGGCATTTCTGATCGAGAAAAAAATAAAATATTTGAACGTTTTTATCGAGTAGGAAATGAAGACACAAGAAGAACTAAAGGGACAGGTTTAGGTTTATACATTGTATCTCAAATTGTAAAGGCTCATCAAGGTAAGATCACGGTAGCTGATAATATTCCCAAAGGAACAATCTTTAAAATAGTTCTTCCTAAAAAATAATTTTTATCATAATTTAAAATGTCAAAGAATGAGAATCTTACTTGTTGAAGATGAAGAAAATATTAGAGATGTCGTCAAACTAAATTTGGAATTAGAAGATTATGAGGTTATTACCTCCGGAAATGGAAAAGACGCATTAAAAAAAATTGAAGAACAACATTTTGATTTATTGATTTTGGATGTAATGCTTCCTGATGTCGATGGTTACCAAATATGCGAGCAAGTCCGTCTATCAAATATGGAAGTACCTATTATATTTTTAACAGCCAAAGACACTTCGCTAGACAGGATTAATGGACTCAAAAAGGGAGCCGACGATTATTTAACGAAACCTTTTCACTTGGAAGAGTTGCTATTAAGGGTCAATAATTTGATAAAACGAAGCAGTAAGTCATCCGAAAATGTTTTAAAAATTTATACCTTTGGCAACAATAAAATCAATTTCACCACTTTTGTAGCAGAAACTATCAATGGAAGTTTTAACCTAACCAAAAAGGAGGTTAAGTTACTAAAGTTACTAATCGATAGAAAAGATGAAGTAGTATCAAGGCAACAAATTCTTCAATCAGTTTGGGGATATGATGTCTATCCTTCGACTAGAACAATTGATAATTTTATCCTCTCGTTTAGAAAATATTTTGAAAAAAATCCAAGAGAACCCAAGCACTTTTTATCAATACGAGGTGTTGGTTATAAGTTTAATGCATTACAATAATAATTTTTTTGAACTAACCTTGCTTTGTTACGAAACCAAAGATGTAAATAGTAATAAAAGGATAATCTTGAGTTTCACCTCCTATATATTTTACAAAATGCAGGAATAAAGATCATTTATTTTAAAAAAAGTTTTATTTTTTTTTTGAGTTAGTTTTTTTTTGAGTTATGTTTACATCATAAAGGAATTTTATACTACAGTTATTAGTATTGTCGCCAAATCAATTGTTTTCCAAGAACCCATATTAAAAGAAATTATATCAATAATCCTTTATTGGTAAAGAAAAGGGTGTTGTTTTATATAATAAGTTTTCTGTATGAGAGAGGTAGCAACTTTTAGTTGTTACCCTCTTTTTTTTTGAAAATTCTCCGCTTATTCATCTCCCCTCTCAATCAAAAAATGTTACTTTTTTATTTTTCATCATTAGGAATTTGTTATTAAATTGCTAGAACCATGCTGAAATTAGTGCGCTAAGAAATATTAGTCATATTTAATTTTGAAATATTACTTTTTATATTTTTTCATTTAAAATAAAATACCAATTATGAAAACTTTTCTTCTGTTTTGCTTTTTCCTCTTATTTACTTTTTCTTTGGCCTTTCAGAATTGTACATCCGGAACAGCTAATCCAAAAAGTTCAGAAATAAATTCTGAGACCTCCATTGACGAAATTTCTTTAAATTTTGAAGGGCAAAAAATTACCCCACCATTAAATTCTGTTAATATTCCTTTTCAAGACTTCATTGTTACAAATTCCTCTGATAATACTTTAAACTTAAACAATGGAACAACCATAGAAATACCTTCCAACACATTTGTTGATGCTAAAGGCGACATTATCAAATCTGAGGTAATTATTAGTTATCGAGAGTTTCATACAGCAGCCGATTTATTGATAAGTGGTATCCCAATGAAAGCTTCTCACAACGGGATTAATGGAGATATGCAAACTGCTGGCATGTTTGAAATTAAGGCATATAGTAACAATCTTGAAGTTTTTGTAGCAGAAGGAAAAAGTGTAGGTGTAAATATGGCTACGAATGTTGATGGAGACAATTACGATTTTTGGGAATTAAACCTAAAAACAGGAGCATGGGCAAACCTAGGTAATTCTGCTGCTCAAGAAAACTTAGAAAAACAAAAAGCTCAAAAAGAAATTGCAACTCTTTCAAAAATAAAAATTCCTACGCCACCTGCCAAATTTGACAAAACAAAAGCTGTTTTAAATTTTGATTTGAATTTAGAGGATTACCCTGAATTAAAATCTATGAAAAATATATTTTGGCAATTCACAGGAAAAGGTAAAAACCCGAAAAATAATCCTTGGATTTTTGAAGAAAAATGGACCTCGGGTGATATTAAAAAAGGATCTAGGGGAAATGAATACATTATGTATTTAAAAAACGAAAATAAAAACTTTTCTACAACAGTTTGCCCTAGCCAAAAAGGAAAAGAATTTGATGAGGCATTATCTAATTATGAAAATGCATTGAAAGACTATAAATCAAATAAAACGACAAAAGAGGAACGAATAAACTTCATGGAACGACAATCTAAATTCGTTCGAAGTTTTCAAATTCAAAATATGGGAATATATAATTGTGATGCTTTAATAGGAAACCCTGAAGCATTAGCTTTTCAAGCAAAATTTGATTTTGGATCAGACATCCCTATTGCACATAATAAAGTAAATGTATACTTGATAACAAATGATGCTCGTTCAGTAATTGCTTACCCTTATTCTAAAAGAAGTCAATTCATCTTAGATCCAAATATGGATAATCAGTTAATAGCAATTTTACCAAATAATAAATATGCAACTTTCTCCCAAGATGACTTTGATGCAAATTTTGAAGAAATTAAAAATTCGAATGGAAAAGTATTCACTTTTAAAATGAATGTAGAAACTGAAACAATCGAGAACGTAGAGGATCTGACAGTGGCAATGGCTGCTTTATAATTTGAATAGAACATTATTAAGTAACCAATAATTATTATTTATTCTAAATATTATCATTTATTGACTTTCTTCGCGAAATAATGACCAGAGACTGGCTAATAGCCAGGCTCTGAAAAAAATAAAGCTAATTAATGCGGTACCGTCTCACCTTTCTTTTTTCCATCTTATATCTTTTAACTTCTGCACAATTTGAAGCAAGTAACTTATTGCCAATAAAGATAAAGCAAAAATGGGGATTGATTGATGAAAGTGGAAATATAGTTATGGAGCCAAAATATGATCTAATTGGGAATAAATTTGGCATGCAAAGAACTACAGTTTCTAGATTTACCTCCAATTATATAACTGTGCAATCAGATAATAAAATTGGACTAATTACTTTTCAAGGAGAAGAAATTTTAGCACCACTTTTCGACGAAGTAATTGATGTTTTCCCAGACTCTGTTTTTACAGTAAAGAATGATGGGAAACTATTAGTTGTTAATGAAAAAGGAGAAACTTTATTTGATGGAAAATATGAAGAAGTTATTCCTATTTCCGCTATTAGGAATTTTTATATCATTAGAGAAGATGGGAAATATGGCTTACTAAAAAAAGGCGAAGGGTATATTATCCAACCTGAATATCTTCTACTTAAAATTCATAAAAATCGAAAACCTTTTCTAGAATTCAAAACAGAGACTTCTGCTAAAAAAGAAAAATACGGGATTATAGATTTTGAAAACAATATTGTTTTACCTGCCGAGTTTGATTCTATCAAAATGATAAATGAAAATCTCTATCTGACCAAAAAAGAGTTTTTCGAGCTACGAGACAATAAAAACAATATTTACATATCTGAAAAAGATAAATGGTCCGAAGTCAATATATTATCTTCCTCATTCCTCTCCTTTTCTAGTAATATTAAAAATAGAACAAAAATTTACTCATTAAAAAGTAAAAAATTTATTTCGGTCAAAACTGAATTTGATGAATACACTAAATTTCGAAGTAATTTTCTTTTAGGAAAAAAGGATGGCAAATATGGCCTAATCGATACTCTAGGAAAAATAGTTATTCCTCCACGATATAAACAAATATTACACTTAGAGGGAGATACTTTATTTAAAGTGCAAAAATTTCAGTGGGGAGTTTATAACTTAAATCAAGGATTAGTGGCTTCTATTATTTATGACGTAATTAACTCATTTCAAAATCAATTTGCTGAAGTTAGTGTTAAAGGAAAATCAGGTTTAATTAATCGAAAAGGTGAAGAAATTGCAAAAACCAAATTTGAGTATTTCCAATTCCAAGATAAATTTGTCAAAGCATTTCTGGGTACCAAAATGCACTACTTCCAAGTCGACTCTTTGGATCAACTAAAGCTATTGGAAATTTATCCAGAAGTTTACACTCTCCGAATTGGTTATGATGATACAGTAGATATACTACCCAATATTTCCAACTTTAACCAACGAGGAAATCGAAGAAGGAGAGTAAATAATGGCAGAGGTAAAAAGAAAAAGCCAAATTACAGTTTAATAAATGATAGTGATGTGTTATGGTATTTTGACTGGGGGCTTTGGGGGTTAAAAAGGAAAAGCACCAATGAAATTTTAATTAAACCCCAATATGAATTCATCAAAAAATTACCTTTTACGGATTTAACAATTGTCTATAATTATGATAAAAAAATAGAGGAAAATGAAATTCTAAATATGTTATCCATTCGGCCTAAAACAGGATCTTTTGGAATTGCATTTTATAGTCATCAACAAGAAAAATTTGTTACTGACTTTGAATTTCTTGGTATACAAATAGAGGATTTTTATTACGACCTGCCTCTGGCTAGGGTTTTGGATAAAGACGGAAAATTTACGCTCATTGACAAAAAGGGAAAAATTTACCAAAACAAAAGAACCTTTAATTACATAGGAGATTTTTATGAAGGCAAAGCTAGAATTTGTTTAGGGGGAGTTGTTAGAAAAATAAAAAATGGAAAAGAAAAAGGCAATAAAATTAACACAACTACCACCTTTCAATATAACTATCAAATAAGGTTCAATCGTTTCAACACATTACCAACGAGTGACTTATTTATAGTTGGTGGAACTTGGGGATTTATTGATACTATTGGAAATGTAATCATTCCACCTACTTATGAATATGTCAGAGACTTTGAAAACAAAACTGCAATTTGTGAAAATAAAGAATATTGGGGAGCTATAGATCAATATAATAGACCTGTTTTAGATTTTAAATATCGAAGTATCCAATGGGAAGATAATTATATGAAGGTAGGCGTAAAAAATAAACGACCAGTATTTTACAACTCACTTGGTAACTCTGTTGTGGATTGGGGCTATGATAAATTCAAAGAATTTTCTGAAGGGTTTTGTGCCGTTAATAAAAATGGAAAATGGGGCTTAGTTAATGAGAATGGGGAAGAAGTTTTACCCTGTGAATATAATGTTATTAATTCTTTTAGTGAAGGTTGGGCAGCTGTACAAGATAAGATGGGTTGGTATTTTATTGATTCAACTTTAGAAATAATATTGGATCTAAGAGAGACAGAATATTTGTCCATTGGAAATTTTTCAGCAGGTCTTTGTTGGTATAAAATCAAAAGAAACAATAAATTTTATTACGGATTCATGGATAAGACTGGAAAATCAATGATCAATTCTGTTTTCACTAAAGCTTTTGATTTTCAGCAAGGTAGAGCTCGGGTAGTAAAAAATAGAAAAACAGGGCTGATTGATGTGAATGGAAACTTTATAATGCCTGCTAAAAAATACGACTTAGTTTTCCCTTTTGAAGAAAATGGAATTGCACAGGCACGAGTAAATTTTATGGGAGATTATGGATTAATCAATCGAGAGGGTCAGATATTAACTCCATGCATCTATAAAAAAATTTTTCCATTCAATAAAGGTTATGCCAAAATAGTAACCTCGAAAGGAATTGGTTTTGTAGACTCACTCGGTAATGAAGTAATTCCTCCACGATATCGAGCAGTTGGTGAATTATCAGAGGGTTTAGTTGCTGTTCAACATGGTTTTTCCTTTATGTGGCAATATATCAATATGGAAAATAAAATTGCCTTTAAAGGAAAATTTTCAAAGGCAGAACCTTTTAAAAATGGAAAAGCAATCGTAACTCTTCGTCGTTCAGAAAAAAGTGCAAATTTAGTGATTGATAAAAATGGACAACATATTGAATTGAAAAATAATGGAATGGTACTCCATTTTGCAGAAAACAAATATGGCCTTAGAAGATTTATTAGAGATAATAATGGGAACGTTCAAAGTACCTATTGCTATTATACAAATTCTCAAGGGAAACACCTTTTTAATCGAAAGAGGTTTAATAATGTTGAACCTTTTCAAAATAATATTGGACTATCACAACTTGCTAATCAAAAATGGGGCACACTAACTCAACGTGGTTATCAAATCATTCCTTATAAGTTTCAAAAAATATTTCCGCTTCAAAAAAATATGTTTTCTGCCATTGCCACCGAACTTTTTGGATTGTACGATGAAGATGGAAATATGATTTTGGAATCAATTTATGATTTCATAGAGTTGGAACAACGACAAAACATCTTTAGAGTAGAGCAAGGAAGTAAAATCGGATATTTTGCAAATAATGCGGTATGGCTATGGCAGCTACAAGATTAAAAAAGAAAAGAATAAAAATTTTACAAAAAATTATTTGATTTTTCATAATTTATATCAACTATTCATTTTACCAGAATCCACCTTCATTAAACATCCTCCAAATCTGATCATTCTTTGGCGGATCAGCTACAATTTTTACTAGTTCTTTTTTTACCGGATGAATAAACTCCAACCCTCGGCTATGTAAATTTATATTTCCTTTCCATTGCATTCTCGGAAAACCATATTTTACATCTCCAACAATTATACATCCCATACTTGCTAATTGAACTCGAATCTGATGAGGTCTTCCCGTTAGTGGATTTACCTCAATCAAATGATTACCACTAACCTCTCCTATCATTTTGTAATCTAATTCAGCTAATTTTGCATCAGGATTTCTTCGGCTTGGTTTGTCCAAAGCCTTCGCCATGTTTTTTGCATTATCTTTAATTAAATAATGCTTCAAATGCCCTTCAAGGGGTTGAGGTCGTTTTTTGGAAATAGCCCAATATGTTTTTTTTATTTCTCTATTAGCAAATAATTTAGGCATTCTAGATAATGCTTTGGAGGTTCTAGCAAAAACAATTGTTCCACTTACCGGTCGATCTAATCGATGAACCACCCCAAGGAAAACATCACCTGGTTTTCCATATCTCATTTTTATATATTGCTTAACATAATCCACTAATGGAGTATCACCCGAGGAATCTCCATGCACCAACATCCGAGCAGGTTTATTGACTGCAATCAAATGATTATCTTCATATATAACTTGTAACCCTGTAATATCTAATGCCATTTTATTTTATTTTAATTTGCAAAACTATGGTATCCTTTAAAACTTTAGCATAGTTAAACAATTTTTCCGCGGTGTAAAAAGTACGCAAAAATAGCTGTAATAATATTAATAAAGTATTTTTTCTTCGGTTCTATTAATAGAACATATATTAATTAAAATATTAATGTGTTGCATGGATAAAAAGGTTGCTTTTGGCATAAATATTGAGTTTTTTTATAATGTGTAAGTTTTGGTTAAAGAATTGTAAGATTCGTTTCAGTCCGTAATTTTTTACGGGCTATTTTTTTTCAAAAATGAAATTCAGCCGATGAAAATGTTTGCCTACCTCTAAGACGCTCATTAAATAACTCCACCAATTTATTCTCTTAAATATTTCTCTATTAAAACACCACTAAGTTCTTAAATTTTTCCCTTTTTTTATTTTTCCATTCCTTCATTTCTACTATATTTGCTCGATTTTTATACGCTAGAATCAAAACCATTTCAAACCAAGTTTCTTAACCAAAATAAAATACAAATAATCATGATTATTGGAGTACCAAAGGAAATTAAAAACAACGAAAACAGAGTTGCGCTCACACCTGCAGGGGTACTTGAATTGACTAAACGGGGTCACACCGTTTATGTCCAATCAACAGCAGGTTTGGGAAGTGGATTTTCAGATCAGGATTACAAAAATGCAGGTGCGAAAATAAAAAAAACCATTGAAACAACCTATGCAGCTGCCGAAATGATCATGAAGGTCAAAGAACCAATTAAGTCTGAATATAAATTGATTAAAGAAAATCAATTAGTATTCACTTATTTTCATTTTGCATCGCATAAACCGTTAACAACTGCTATGATTAAAAGTAAGGCAATTTGCTTGGCTTACGAGACGGTAGAATTAACTGATCGATCATTACCTCTACTAATTCCAATGTCAGAAGTAGCAGGTAGAATGGCTATTCAAGAAGGAGCAAAATTTTTAGAGAAGCCTGCAGGAGGGAGAGGTGTATTGTTAGGTGGTGTCCCTGGTGTCCCTCCAGGGAAAGTTCTAATCATCGGAGGTGGAATCGTTGGAACCCAAGCTGCAAAAATGGCGGCAGGATTAGGAGCTGCTGTTACAATTTTAGATATTAATCTAACGAGGTTACGTTATCTAAATGATATAATGCCTGCCAATGTAGATACTATGTACTCTAATGAATATAATATTCGAGAATTGATCCAGTCACATGATTTGATCGTTGGAGCAGTATTAATTCCAGGAGCTAAAGCTCCTAACTTAATAACGAGAGACATGCTAAAATTAATGCGACCTGGAACTGTTTTAGTTGATGTTGCTGTCGATCAAGGTGGATGTATGGAAACTACAAAGCCAACTACACATGAAAAACCTACATTTATAATTGATGATGTTTTACATTATTCAGTAGCCAACATGCCAGGAGCTGTTCCTTATACTTCAACAGTCGCATTGACGAATGCAACGCTCCCTTATGCAATTCAATTAGCGGAAAAAGGTTGGAAAGCCGCTTGCAATGATAATACCAGTTTAAGATTAGGACTGAATGTAATTAATGGAAAAGTTGTTTATAAAGGTGTGGCAGAGGCTTTCAATTTAAAATTACATGATGTTAAAGAATTTTTGAAATAACAACTCTAAATATTTTATATAATAATAAAAATAAAAAGGTGCTGACATTAATTTATGTTAGCACCTTTTGCAATTTAGCTGCAACAAATTCAACCTTAGCAAACTAGGGTTACGTAACTTCAAATTGGAACTATTACCAATAAAATACCTTAGCTCTAAGTTATTTTCAAAACAAATGGGAACATGGAAAAAATAAATATAGAAAGACCATAAAAAGATTGGATAATTCCGAAATTAATTAATAAAAATATTCTAATGCTATTGTAAAAAATTAAGGCGCTAGTCACGGCCAAGACCAGCTTTCTAAATTAAATTAGTTAAGGACACTTTTTTGGAAAAAATATTAAAATAAGGAACAGTAATTTTTGTAGAAAAATATTCTCTTGGAAATTAAATCTATTTGGATAGATAAGGCAGAAATTTAAATAATCTCTCAATTAAGCAATAAGTCACCAAATAAATAATATTTTTATCCCTTAAACGAAAACAACCTACTTATGAAAAATTTAGCATTACACTGGAAAATATTAATTGGAATGGTTCTCGGGGTACTTTTTGGTATGGGGATGACTCAATGGGATAGTTCCACTACTCCAGAAATTCATGAAGGAGTCAAATTTGTAAACGATTGGATAGCTCCCATTGGCACTATTTTTATTAACCTGTTAAAGTTAATAGCCATTCCTTTGATCCTAGCTTCTTTAATTAAAGGAATTGCTGATTTAGGCGACATTACAAAATTTTCCCAAATTGGTGGACGCACAATCGGCATTTATTTAATAACTACCATTATTGCGGTATCCATAGGATTAACTGTTGTAAATGTAATCCAGCCTGGGGCAGATATTTCTCAAGAGACTTTAGATAAATTAATTTCAGCACATAATAATGATGCGTCAGCAGTGGCTAATGTAAACAAAAAAATGGCTACTGCTCAAAGTCAAAAAGGAAGCGGGCCACTAGCATTTGTAGTAGATATAGTTCCTAATAATATATTCAAGGCAACCACTGATAATGGAAAAATGTTGCAAGTTATTTTCTTTGCGCTGTTTTTTGGGATAAGTTTATTATTGATAGATAGAGAAAAATCCGTTTATGTAAAAGGTTTTTTCGATGGATTGAACGAAGTCATCCTAAAAATGGTGGATTTAATAATGATAATTGCTCCTTATGCAGTTTTTGCTCTTTTAGCCGGAGTAATTGTCTCAGCAGGTGATCCTGAAATTTTGGTCGAGTTAATAAAATATTCTTTTACAATAAACTCGTTTTTGTTTTTGCAATTTAACATTCTACCGTAATTTGAGATTTTGAATTTCTCATTTTCTGATATCTTATCGTCAAAAATAACTTCTCTCCATTCTTCTTTCCAGAAATCCCTTTGCATTTTAAATAGTTTAGATTTATATTTAATTTTAAAATTACTTAATTTAAATTAACGTGCGCATTCATTGGCTTTTGCTTTTTTTATGCTTTGTATTTTATTACTTAATCTTTTAGCATTGAAACATAGTATAATAGGTAGGTAGCAGCTGCTAATGCTGCAACCACATAAGTGCTAGCTGCCCATTTTAATGCATCATTTGCGTAAGTTAGCTCTTGTTCACTTGTTATACCAGAAGAGCGCAACCAAACTAATGCTCTTCTGCTGGCATCAAATTCAACAGGCAATGTAACTAATGTAAAAGCAGTAACAATAGCTTGTAAGGCAATAAATACCATCAGAAGATTAGTAAATCCAAGACCAATATAGCTCCCTCCAATTAGACCAATAATAAAGACTGTACTCATCATCTTATTACTCATATTAACTATAGGAACCATCTGTGAACGCATTTGTAACCATGAATATGCTGTAGCATGTTGAACTGCATGCCCGCATTCATGGGATGCTATAGCAGCTGCAGAAACATGTCTTCCTTGGTAAACATCAGGGCTTAGGTTTACTGTTTTATCCATTGGGTTATAATGGTCAGTTAGTTTTCCAGGAACTGAAATTACTTTTACATCATATATATGATTGTCAGCCAACATTCTTTCGGCTATTTCTTTACCATTCATTCCTGAAAGGGTAGGAATTTTACTGTATTTCTTTATTTTCTTTTTAAGTCTTGAGCTTACTATACCTCCAGCAATCATAAAGGCAATCATTATTATCCAAATCATAGTTGTTTTTTGTTTTGCAAAATTAGGAAAAATTCCTTCTTAATATACAACAATAATATAGTAATTTTGTTGCATAAAACTTAAGAAAATGAAACGACCGTTAATTTTAGTAACTAATGATGATGGTATATCAGCCTCAGGAATCCGTAATTTAATTCGAATTATGAATGATTTTGGTGATGTGGTTGTTGTTGCTCCTGATGGGCCTCAGTCAGCAATGGGACACGCAATTACGATTGATTCGACTCTAAGATGTGATAAGATTGTAATTGATAAAGGATCTCAAAAAGAATATGCATGTAGTGGTACTCCTGTTGATTGCGTGAAATTAGCAGTCAATCAGTTGTTAGAAAGAAAACCTGATTTATGTGTTTCAGGTATTAATCATGGTTCTAATTCTTCAATCAATGTTATTTATTCAGGTACTATGTCAGCAGCTGTTGAGGGAGCTTTGGAGGGAATTCCCTCTATTGGTTTTTCATTGTTAGATTATGCTCATGATGCTGATTTTTCTGAATCAGAAATTTATATAAGAAAAGTAACGCAATCAGTACTAGATAATGGTATGGATACTGGTGTTTGTCTGAATGTTAATATCCCGAAAACTAAAGAAGATCAGGAAATAAAAGGAGTTAAGGTTTGTAGGCAAGCTAGTGCTAATTGGGAAGAACAGTTTGAAAAAAGGGTTGACCCTAAGGGTAGAACCTATTATTGGCTTACGGGTAAATTTGTTAATTATGATAAAGCAGATGATACAGACGAGTGGGCTTTGGAAAACCAATATATCTCAGTTGTGCCTGTACAATTTGATGTTACTTCACACCATTCTTTAGCATCAATCAAGAAATTATTTTTAAATGAATAATAAGCTAATTAAAGGAACTTTAGTTGGAATAATTGCCCCTGTGGCCGCTTTTTTTGTCTATGTTGCTTTTTTTTCTAAAAATCAAATTCCTAGACTCATGTT
>ENA-OWNS01000026-OWNS01000026.1-marine-metagenome-genome-assembly--contig:-NODE-26-length-91932-cov-9.386631_pt1 | contig 91932 bp, 94 predicted proteins | sample MGYA00238137_ERZ651772 | MGnify/ENA primary metagenome ERZ651772 (study PRJEB26903, sample SAMN06264699) | marine metagenome | isolation source: Columbia River Estuary | place: USA:Columbia River Estuary... | reverse complement strand
ATTCTACTTGCCTCTATAGCAGTATAAAATGCATGAGAAGGTGAACGTGAAGCTAGTACTGGTAGGGGAGATTCGCCATGTCTTCCATATAGGGCAAATAATAAATCGGATTGTTCAGGTTTCGTGGGAAGACCAGTTGATGGACCTCCACGTTGTACATTTACAATTACCATAGGTAGCTCAGCTGAAAGTGCTAGTGAAATAGTTTCACTTTTAAGGGCTAATCCTGGCCCACTTGTACCTGTCACTGCAAGCTTTCCAGTAAATGATGCACCTACAGTTGCTGCAGCTGCTGCAATCTCGTCTTCTGCTTGAAAAGTTATTACATTGAAATTTTTATGCTTTGATAATTCATGAAGTATGTCTGATGCCGGGGTGATGGGATAACTTCCATAAAATAATTCAAGATTAGATAGTTTTGCTCCAGCTATAAGACCCCAACTTAATCCGATATTCCCATTTATATTTGTGTACTCTCCAGTCGGAAGTGCTGCTTTCTCAACAACGTATGTATGATGAAATGCTTCAACGGTAATACCAAAGTTGTAACCTGTTTTCAAAGTCTTTATATTTGCATCTGCTACTTCTGGAAGTTTCTCAAATTTCTTATTAATCCAATTGATAGTGTCTTCTAATGGCCTGTTAAATACCCAGGAAATAAGTCCTAAAGCAATCATATTTTTTGATCTAAGAACGGCTCGTCCTTTTATTTCAGAATCTTTTAAAGCTTCTTTTGTCAGTTTCTCCATTGGGACTTCAAAAACTCGATATCCATCAAGTTCACCTGATTCTCTTGGATCAACTTTATATCCTGCTTTTGTGATATTTTTTTCTTCAAAGGCATCTTGATTAACAATGAGCATTCCATTAGGTGCTAAGTCATGTAGATGTGCTTTCAAAGCAGCTGGATTCATAGCAACTAACACTTCGGGGTTATCTCCTGGAGTTAGAATATCAAAATCAGCTATTTGAACCTGGAATGAAGATACCCCAGCAATTGTTCCTTGAGGTGCCCTTATTTCAGCAGGGAAAGCAGGAAGTGTAGCTAAATCATTTCCGAATAAAGCAGAAGTGTCTGTAAATCGTGTACCGACCAGTTGCATACCATCTCCTGAGTCACCAGCAAATCTGATTGTGACAGCAGGAATAGATTCAACTGTCTTATTTTCAATTTTTAATTTTGGTTCGTCCATGTTTCTAGTTTAATCTTTCGGGAGATAATGCGATTTCATTTTGTTGAGTTCCTTCACAATTATTAGCATTTTCACCGGAGCAACATTCTGCTTGGTTGAGTCCAAACATTGCACAAGAATTGTTTACACAAGCAGCGTGTCCATGAAGATACACCATTGTATTTTTACACCAGCTACACATTAAGTTACTCATATGTTTTAAATCTATAATATGGCCAATAACGCATCTTAAGCTTCCAACATTCTAAATATTTAATAGGCCCTAAAGTTCTAGAGTCACTAGAAGATAAAGTACGTTGATCACCTAATACAAATATTTCATCATCCCTTAATTGAACTTTTACAAAGTCATCGACAAAACTTTTAGCCCAAGGATCATTTATTCTCTCGGAGTTTATCAATATAGAACCTTCTTGTGACTCTACTTCCTCACCTGGAAGGCCAATAACTCTTTTAACAACATCAATATTCTTTTCGTTGTTATTGAAGATGACGATGTCACCTCTAACGGGTATATCTTTCAATTTTGAAGCAAGTACAAATTCGTTTGGAAGAAGTGCAGGTTTCATACTTTCTTCTTTAATTTCATATGCTCTAATTGATTTATTATCATTACGAAAAACAATATATAAAACAAATGCGAAAAGTGTCTTTAAGTTAACTATCTTTAATATGTTTTTAATCATAAATTCTTATCTTACTAAAATTAATAGTAGTGAATTAAGGAGATTTATGAAATTATTTAAACCAACAAGAGTCGCATATGCGCATTGTGATTTACCTTGTGGAGTATACGATCCAGCGCAGGCACGTATTGAAGCCGAATCAGTATTGAATGCATCAAAGAAGTATCAAGATTCTGATGATGCTAGTTTCAAACAAAGATGTGTCACCATAAAAGAAGAGAGAGCTGAAGAAGTCAAACACCACCTATGGGTATTGTGGACAGACTACTTTAAGCCAGAGCATCTTGAAAGATTTCCAAATCTTCATGATTTATTCTGGAATGCGACTAAAAAAGCTGGAGAAGCTAAAAAAACTGAAGATCCTAAAGTTGGTGAAGAATTGCTTGCTTTAATTGATGAGATAGATTCAATTTTTAAAGAATCAAAGTCCTAATCAAACTTTTTAAATAGGTGCCCGATTTTAGTTAATTCGGCACCTATTTTTATGTCATTTAAACCCCAAAAATTTTCTGTATCCTTTTGAATTGCTGAAGTTACTTTTCTGCTGGTTGTCGGCATAAATGGATATAGTAAATTTGCACATGCATCAATTGCCTGAAGAGCTGTATAGAGTATTCTACCTGCACGGTCTTTATTTTCTTTGATAACTTTCCAAGGCTCTGTTTCATTCAGGTAAACGTTAACCTTTGATACATATCTCATGGATTCCTGTAGGGCTGTTTTTAACTCAACGGCCTCTATATGCTTTCCTATTTCTATAAATGCTTTATCTGCCTCTTTTAGTAATTCTTCATCAACAGTTTCTAATGAAGAGGGAGTTGTTATAGCGTCTTTGTTATTTTGAATCTGAGTAAATACTCTTTGGACTAGGTTCCCCCATGTCGCAACCAATTCCTCATTATTCCTTCTAACCATTTCTTCTTCAGTTAATTCTGAATCTGATTGCTCAGGCAGAACTGATGCAAGAGTGTACCTGATTGCATCTGGCTCCCACTCTGAAAGATAATCAGCCAAGCTCTTGCCAACACCTCTACTAGCTGATGCTTTTTGCCCCTTTACAAGAATATATTGGTTCGCAGGAACATTTGTAGGCATATTTAGTTGACCATACCCAGCTAATATTGCTGGCCAAATTACTGAGTGAAACGGTACATTATCTTTACCAATAAAATAATATGATTCTGCGTCTTCTTTTTGCCACCATTCTTTCCAGGCATCTTCATCACCAGAATTCTTTGCCCACTCAATCGATGCAGATAGGTAACCTATTACGGCTTCAAACCAAACATAGATTTTCTTTTCATCACCCAAATCATTAACAGGAATATCAATACCCCATTCAAGATCTCTTGTAATTGCTCTATCTTTAAGTCCATCTTTGACAAATGATTTTGCCCAATTTATTACATGTGGTCTCCAGTTTTCCTTAGTTTCTAACCATGGAGAAAGTTTCTCTCCAAGCAAGCTTAACTTTAAGAAAAAGTGCTCAGTTTCTTTAAATTCTGCAGGATTGCCAGATAGTTTACTTACTGGATTTATTAATTCCTCAGGATCAAGTGTTGAGCTACAATTGTCACACTGATCGCCTCTAGCTTCTCCATATTCACACTTCGGACATTGTCCTTCAACATATCTATCAGGCAGAAATTTATTATCTATTGGATCAAAGGCTTGCAAAGTTTTTTGTTTATCAATAAACCCATTGTCCAAGAGCTTGAGAAAAATATCGTGGACCACTTCTTTGTGATTATCTGTCATGGTTGTTGTGTAATTATCCCAAGAAATGGAGAGCTTTTCCCAATAATCTAAAAATTCACTGTGGTATTTATTCACTATATCTATGGGCTCTACGCCTTCTTCATCTGCACGTACAGTAATGGGAGTACCATGAGCATCGCTTCCCGAAACCATTAATACATTGTTTCCAATCACTCTATGGTATCTTGCAAAAACATCAGCTGGTAAATATGCACCACCAATATGACCAAGGTGTCTAGAACCGCTTGCATATGGCCAGGCTACTGCTACTAATATATTTTTTGACATTCTATACCTTAGAATAGCTACTTCTCATTTCTCGTTGTGTTTAATTTAAACCTATCATAGAAAATATGGATATCGTACTTGGTTCAATAGCAGCCCTGATAGGAGTAGGTTTTACTTTAGAATTACTTTTAAAATCATTTCGAAGTAAAAAACCATATATAATTTCCTGGACCGTAGCAGTCTTCATGTACACAGTGGCAACAATAGCTCTAGTTTCGGGCCTTATAAATGGTTGGAATTATATTAATTTCGGTATTTTCTACTTTTTTGGAGGGATTACTAACGTTCCTGCATTTGGAATTGGCAGTGCATACTTAATTTTTGATAACAATAAGGTAAATGTTATAACGGGGTTGTATGTTTTATTTGTATTAGGTGCTATGTTTTCTCTTTTTACAAGTGGTATTCCTGATTTTTCTAATATTCAGGGCATTCCTGAGGGAAGCCAATTGTATGAAATTAGTGGTCCGAGAATGTGGGCAATATTAGGCAATTCATTTGGCAGTATTTCTTTGGTTGGTATTGCTGCGTACAGCGTATATAAATTTAGGAGAGTAGATGAAGACTTAGTTACAACAAATGTATTAATAGTCGTGGGATCATTTTCACCAGCACTGTCTGGGGTCCTCCTTGCTTTAGGTGATAGTGCATCTAAGACCCTTTCACTTTTAGTCGGAATGTTTTTAATTTATCTTGGCTATAGAGTATCCCAAAGACCAAAAATATAGCTGATTCACGTAACAAATAAGAAACAATTTAGTAATAATCATTTAACTTCTACAGCACTATTTAAAAAAAACTCTTAACTAAGTTATTTATAAATATTTATTTAAGAGGAGATAAAAATGGAAATTGTTACTTACGTAGACAATCTATGGATATTAATTGCCGGAATTCTGGTTATGTTCATGCAGCCAGGTTTCATGCTTGTAGAAACTGGATTTACACGATCTAAAAACTCAGTCAATATTGTTATGAAGAACTTTATGGACTTTTCAGTCGGAGCTCTGACTTACTGGGCTTTTGGATTTGCATTTGCTTACGGTGGTTCTACTTTGGGAGGATTTATTGCGTATGGTAATTTCTTTCTAGAGGGAGACTCTTCTACTTATTTTTTTCAGGTAGTATTTGCAGCTACTGCGGCGACCATCGTTTCTGGGTCTGTTGCTGAGCGAACTAAATTTAGTTCATATCTACTTTTCCAACCCTTTATATGCGGATTAATATATCCAATAGTTACACACTGGGTATGGAGTGGTCAAGGTTGGTTAACTGACATTGGGTTTGTAGACTTTGCAGGCTCTGGCGTTGTACATATGGTCGGTGGTTTTGCTGCTCTTGCAGGAATACAGGTAGTTGGTCCACGTATAGGGAAATTTGATAGTAACGGAAAACCTCTTCCTATACCTGGTAGCTCAATGGTAGCCGCTGCACTTGGCGTATTTATTTTGTGGTTTGGATGGTATGGATTCAATGTAGGATCTGCTTTAGCAGCAGTCGATGTTGATTTAGCAGCAATAGCAGTAACTACCACATTGTCAGCATCAGCAGCGTCAGTAGCTGCAATGTATACTTCAATGATTGCTGGAAAACCCAATGTCGGAATGACTCTTAACGGTGCCTTATCTGGACTTGTAGGAATCACAGCTGGTTGTGCAAATGTTAACAATTTAGGTGCAGTCATAATCGGGCTTGTTTCGGGTGTTCTTGTTGTAGGGTCGATAAATCTAATTGAGCGAAAAGGGCTAGATGATGCAGTTGGAGCAGTTTCTGTGCATGGTGTCTGTGGTGCATGGGGTGTTTTAGCTGTAAGTTTATTTGATACATCTGAAGGCGTTTTCTATGGAGGGACCTCCTTACTTGTTCCACAAGTTATTGGGATTTTAGCTATAGGTTCATGGGCATACTTGACTTCTTACGCGGTATTAAAGGTTATTGATTTAAATTTTGGATTAAGAGTATCAAAAGAAGAAGAGATTGCTGGTCTTGATGTTTCTGAACATGGAACAACAGCATATGGTGATTTCATTCTAAAAAAATAAACAATTAAATACTCATTATTAGAAAGTCAGTCTTTCGTATCAAGGTTTCCCCCTTAATGTGACCAGACTGATTTTCTATTTATTACTAGGGAAGGTTGTAGTAAAATTATAAGACTTATGGGATTTGATTTTACAGAGAAAGACTCTTGCGGAGTTGGCTTTATAGCCTCTAGAGGGCTTCCTCCAACTCATGGAATGACTCTTAAAATATTAGAATGCCTTTCAAACCTTGACCATAGAGGTGCTAAGTTTGCAGATGGCACAGGGGATGGAGCAGGAGTTCTCACTGAAATTCCCTATGAACTCATTAATGCGGAACTAAAAGAGAGAGATATAACACTTGGAAAAGGAAAAAAATTAGGATTAATTTCATGTTTTTTCGAAGCTAAGGAATTAAATGAATCAAAAGAAATAATTGAAAAAAAACTTTCAGATTTTAAAATTGATCTTCTGTATTGGAGAAAGGTTCCCACAGATAAAGAAGTATTAGGTACATTAGCAAAACAATCTAAACCAGCAATTTTTCATGCTGTCATTTCCTCTGACGAAAAAAATGAGAAAATATTTGAGAAAACTTTATATTTATTTAGAAAATCATTAGAAAAAGAAATTTCTAATCATAAGTTTTTGAATATACATATAAACTCATGTTCTTCTAGAACAGTTGTTTACAAAGGTCTTTTCACTGCGACACAAGCTTCAGATTTCTATTGGGATTTAAGAAATCCTTTATTTAAGACGAGATTTGGTATATTTCATCAAAGGTTTTCAACAAATACATCTTCAACTTGGGACAAAGCCCAACCACTTCGCATGCTTGCTCACAATGGTGAAATTAATACAATAACCGCTAATTATTCATGGATGCAGGCGCGCGAAGTTGATGCTACTTCTAGTTTTTGGAAAGATGATATTAATACACTCAAACCATTTATTGATGAGGACATATCAGACTCCGGGCAGTTAGATAATGCAGTTGAGTTGTTAGTACAATCTGGTAGAACTTTAGCGCACGCTCAAGAGATGCTTATGCCATCTGCTTGGGAGAACAATCCAAGGTTCACAGATGATGAAAAAGCATTTTATCAATATCATTCGTTCCTAACTGAACCATGGGATGGTCCAGCAGCTATCGTTGCTTCAGATGGTTTAGACATTATTGCAGGTTTAGATAGAAGTGGATTAAGGCCTATGAGGTGGATGGTCTCAGATAGATATATACTTGCAGCTTCAGAAGTTGGAATTTGTCCATCAGTTGAAGCGGGTGCATATAAAACAGCCCAATTAGAACCCGGGCAAACTATAAGATACAGAATAAATGATGATGAATTGCTTGATGAAAAAGAAGTAATACAAAAATTAAGTATAAAAAATCCATATAAAGAATGGGTTAATTCAAAACCTCTAAATGTAGATACAGAATTTAGCGACTTGGAGGATAAAAGTATAGACATTGATTTGTTGTCTTCATATTTTGACTACACACCAGAAGAACAAAGACTAATCCTTTTACCAATGTTAAAAGGAGATGTCCCAACAGGTTCAATGGGTAACGACTCACCCTTAGGAATATTAAGTAAGAATAAACCCAGATTAAGTAGATTCTTTCATCAGCTATTCGCTCAAGTAACTAATCCACCCATAGATCCAATCAGAGAGCGTTTTGTTATGTCTACTAAAACTTATTTAGGCAAGAGAGGGTCAATACTTAAAGAAACTTCACAGCAGGCTAATTTGGTTGCACTAAATTCACCTATTTTAAGTGGTGGAACTTACGATAAGTTAATCTCTAACGAAGTACTTGGAAAAAAATCCGAAGTGATTAACTATTGTTTCAACAAGTCAGATACCGATATGGAATCAGCCTTAAAAAAGTTGTGTGAAAAAGCAGAAGAATCCATAACTAATAAGAAGAAATCATTAATAATTTTATCTGATAAAGATTTAAAAATTGGTGAAAGTGTTATACCTTCATTACTTGTTATTGGAACACTCCACCATTATTTAATTAAAAAGGGTATTAGGTTACAGGCTTCATTAATTATTGCTTCAGGTGAAATCAGGGATGCGCATGATTTAGCGTGTCATATATCTTACGGTGCATCAGCTGTATGGCCATACTTGGCTTTAGAAAATGTCAGAAAATTGGCATTGACTACGCCTGATTTAGGGATATCAGTTTCTGAAGCTCAAGAGAATTACACTCAAACTTTAAATAAGGGCTTATTAAAAATAATGTCAAAAATGGGAATTTGTACAGTCTCTTCCTATAGAGGTTCTGAATTATTTGAGATTATCGGATTAGACAAAGCACTTATTTCAGATGCATTTACATATTCTAAAAGTAGAACAGAAGGTATTGGTTATAAAGAATTAGAGAGTCAAATCAAAATCTGCTCTGAAGAAGCTACTCAAGATTTAGGGGGTTTTTATAAATATAAAAAAAATGCTGAGCCTCATGTAACATCTCCTGCGACAGTTTTAAGACTTCAAAAAGCTGTTAGGTCTGCAGACAGAGATATCTGGTTAGATTATTTGCAGACATTAGAAGACAGACCCGATGTACAGATACGTGATCTATTTACCCTTCCTGATACAGCACAAGGTTACGAAAATCAAAAAACAGCATCTTTAGATGAAATTTATCAAAAATTTACTGTATCTTCAATGTCTTTAGGAGCCTTATCAGAAGAAGCACATCAAGCCTTAGCCATAGCAATGAATAGACTTGGAGGAAAATCAGGATCTGGTGAAGGTGGAGAAGATCCATTACGTTATGACACTGAGAAAAATTCTAAAATAAAGCAAATAGCCTCTGGAAGATTCGGAGTAACTCCAGACTACTTAGCTTCAGCAGAAGAGTTTCAAATAAAAATGGCGCAAGGTTCTAAACCTGGTGAGGGTGGGCAACTTCCTGGTTTTAAGGTTGATTCACATATTGCTAAATTAAGACACACAACAGAGGGAGTTACTCTTATTTCTCCACCTCCTCATCATGATATATATTCAATTGAAGATTTAGCTCAACTAATTTATGATCTAAAAACATTCAACCCAAGTAATCCTGTAAACGTAAAACTAGTATCAGAACCTGGTGTCGGAACCATCGCTGTTGGGGTAGCTAAAGCTGGCGCTGATATTATAACTATTGCAGGTAGCGATGGCGGTACAGGGGCTAGTCCATGGACAAGCATCAAACATGCAGGATCACCTTGGGAACTTGGACTAAGTGAAACGCACCAGGCATTAGTCGTCAATAATATGAGAGATAAAGTACTCCTTGAGGTAGATGGTGGGCTACGTTCTGCAAAGGATGTAATTATTGCAGCAACTTTAGGTGCTGATAGATTTGGTTTTGGAACTTTGCCACTTTTAGCATTGGGATGCAAAATGGTACGACAATGCCATGAAAACACATGTCCCGTTGGAATTGCAACTCAAGATGAAAATTTAAGAGCAAAGTTTAATGGAGCACCTGAACAGGTTATGCAATTGTTCACTTTTCTCGCTGAAGACGTACAGAAGTATTTGCAATTATTCAATGTAAATAAACTGGATGATTTAATAGGACATGCCGATCTGTTAGGACTTAAAGTTTTAAATAATAATCTACCTAGTAGCTTGCACAAACTTCTTGTGAATGCAGTACCAGAGAAGAAGCATCCTGGATTTATCAGACACGATGAGGGTAGACTATCAAGAAGAATAACTTCTGAAGTAATTAAATCATTGAACGCAGACAAAGAATCATTTTTACAATACCCAATATCCAATGAAGACAGAAGTATAGGTGCAAGACTTTCTGGTGAGGTTTCTATAAATAAGCTAAACAAACAAATTGAAAAAAACCCCGCACTAATTAGCCTTTCTGGTTCAGCTGGTCAAAGTTTTGGAGCTTTTATAAGAGATGGTATAAATCTGAAACTAACTGGGAGTGCTAATGATTATGTAGGTAAAGGTATGGGTGGAGGAAGTATAACAATAATACCTCAGGGTAAAAAAATGCAAGGAGCGTACCATGCCGCTGGAAATGCCCTTCTTTATGGTGCTACTGGAGGTCAATTATTTATATCCGGTAGGGTCGGCCAAAGATTTGGAGTAAGAAACAGTGGAGCTATAGCTGTTGTTGAGGGATGCAGCGCTCACGCAGCTGAATACATGACAGGTGGGACCCTAGTTATTCTTGGGGAGATTGGATTCAATTTTGGAGCTGGAATGACGGGCGGTAAGGTAATAGTTTTGAATACACAGAAGAGTTTTAATCAATATATATCAAAATCAGCACCGACATCACATGTGTTAAATGAAATAGATAGTCTTGATTTGAAAACGCTACTGCAAAAACATATTGAACAAACGGGTTCAGAACTAGCTTCTAAATTATTAACTAAAGAAGAATCCTGGCACAAAATCTTTACTGTTTTTGGTGGAATTGCAGAAATCACAGAAAAGAAAGAAATCAACATTAACAGCAAGGTAAAAGCCTTAGATTAAAAAAATCTTCTGTTAAAAAATAACAATTTGCTTTACCATAGAGCTATGTCTTTAACAAAAGAAGCACAAAATATTCTCAATTGGTCCGATACAGTCGAGTTAATTGACAATTTAAGAGTAGATGAGGTTGGCCTCAAAGAAAGAGTTGCCTCACTCGCCACAAGAAGTATAAAAAAAGATTCTAAACTCCAAGCTTTGAATTATATAATTTCAATGTGTGACCTTACAACTCTTGAAGGGGAGGACACTGAGGGTAAGATTGGACAGATGACAGCAAAAGCTATTAGACCAGATCCAAGTAATGATGAGGTTCCAAGTGTGGCTGCTGTTTGTGTTTATCCCGCACTCGTGTCTAAAGCTAAAAAGATGACTCAGAATTCTAATGTAAAAGTAGCTTCCGTTTCTTCATATTTTCCAAGCGGACAAGCCCCCCTTGAATCAAAAATACTTGATACTCAATTCGCAATTGATGAAGGCGCAGACGAAATAGACATTGTTATAAATAGAAAGGCATTCTTTGAAGGTGACTATAGAAAAATGTACGATGAAATAGTTGCACTTAAAGAGGTATGTAAATCAGTCCACTTAAAAACTATTTTAGAGGTTGGAGAACTCAGGACATATGAAAATATTAAAAAGGCTAGCCTGATTTCATTAGCAGCAGGATCAGATTTTATTAAAACATCAACTGGTAAGATTTCTAACGGTTCATCAAGAGAAGCATGCTATTTAATGGCAAAAGCAGTGTGGGATTATAAAACTGTCACTGGTTTCAAAGCTGGTATAAAGGTTGCAGGTGGAATAAGGGATTCTAAAGACGCAATCAGGTATTTAGTTATTGTCAATGAAGAATTAGGGAGTGAATGGTTAAACCCTGATTATTTCAGGTTTGGAGCATCAAGCCTAGTTGATGATGTGTTAAAACAAATAAAAAAATTGAAAACTAATGCGTATCAGTCAAGCTACTATTTTCCAAGAGGTTAAATCATGAATAAATGGGAATACGCTGAATCAATTGAGTCAAGTTCTATTGTTAACATTGAAAAAAAATACGGAATCTTCATTGATGGAAAATTTCAAAATGCTAATTCCAAAAAATTTATCAAAACTATATCCCCCTCAACAGAAGAAGTTTTATCCTCAGTTTCTTTAGGTAATGAAATTGATATTAATTCAGCAGTAGAATCTGCAAAAGAGGGTCTAAAAATATGGTCTAAACTATCTGGAACAGAAAGGGCTAAATACCTCTTTAAGCTTGCAAGGCTAATTCAGGAGAGATCTCGTGAATTTGCTGTACTAGAAACCTTGGACGGTGGTAAGCCAATCAAGGAATCACGAGACTTTGATTTACCACAAGTCGCTGCGAACTTTTTCTACTTTGCAGGCTGGGCTGATAAGTTAGATTTATCTTGGAACGCAAAAGGTTTAAAACCTTATGGCATAGTTGGTCAAATAATTCCATGGAATTTTCCACTACTAATGCTTTCTTGGAAAGTTGCGCCAGCATTAGCAACTGGAAATGTTGTAATTTTAAAACCCGCTGAGAGTACTCCTTTAACTGCAATTCTTTTTGCTGAATTGTGTCAAGAAGTAGGACTTCCACCTGGTGTATTTAATTTAGTTACTGGTGACGGTAGTACTGGTGCCGCACTCGTTAAGCACCCGGATATTTCAAAAATTGCTTTTACTGGCTCTACTGGAGTCGGTAAGTATATTCAAAAAGAGACAGCAGATAGGGATATAGGACTCACTCTAGAATTGGGTGGTAAAGCGGCAAATATTGTCTTCAACGATGCTGCTATTGACCAAGCTGTAGAGGGTGTTGTTAATGGAATATTCTTCAACCAAGGACATGTATGTTGTGCTGGTTCAAGACTTGTACTACAAGAAGATATCCATGACGAATTTGTTACAAAACTAGAAAAAAGGATGCAGTCTCTTAGAGTAGGTAATCCATTAGATAAAAATACAGACATTGGTGCTATAAACTCAAAAGATCAATTAGACAAGATTACAAGCTTAGTAAATGAGGGAGTAGAAGAGGGTGGAACAATTTTTCAGACAGACTGTGAATTACCACAAAATGGTTTTTGGTTTAAACCAACTCTATTTACAAATGCACAGCCTTCTTACCGAATTTCAAGAGAAGAAATATTTGGTCCAGTGCTGACAACTTTAACTTTTAGAACTCCAGAAGAAGCTATTGAAATTTCAAATAACACTGAATATGGACTATCTGCAGGGATATGGACAGAAAAAGGTTCAAAGATACTCTGGACAGCAGACAGGCTTCAAGCAGGTGTTATTTGGGCAAATACGTTTAATAAGTTTGATCCATCTTCACCATTTGGAGGCTATAAAGAATCTGGTTTTGGAAGAGAGGGCGGAAGACACGGTCTGCTGTCATATCTAAAGGTACAATCATGAATGAAATAAAAAAAACGTATAAAAATTATGTTGGTGGTAAATATGTAAGGTCCGAATCTGGAAAAACTTTTCGGATTGAACTTAAAAATGAATTTTATGAAGTTCCACTTACTTCAAGAAAAGATATAAGAGATGCTGTTGTAGCAGCAAAAAAAGGCCATACAGATTGGCAGAAACTTTCTCCGTACAATAAAACTCAAGTCTTATACAGGCTTTCAGAAATGTTAGAAGGTAATTTTGAAACTTATCAACAACTTCTTCAGGATGCAGGATTAACTAAAGCAAAAGCAAAGGAAGATATTCATAAAGCAGTAGATTCAATAATTTGGTATGCGGGAATGGCCGATAAGTGGGAACAGATGACTGGTAACCTCAATCCTGTAGCGGGTGATTTCTTCAATATTTCCCACCAGGAATCACTTGGAGTTGTATTTACTCTAAATTCAAACACACAGTCACTCAATAGTTTACTTTTAAATATGTTACCGGCCTTAACAGTAGGATGTTCTGTAATAAGCTTTAACGAAGAAAATTCTGTACTTGCACTTAAACTCGCAGAAGATATCAATAATTCTGATTTACCAGGTGGTGCTTTAAATATAATGTCTGGGAAATTTGAATTATTGATTGAGGATATAAGCAACCATGTCGAGATTACCGCAATGGCAATATATAAAGAAATTCATAATGATGAAAAAACAATGATTAAAGAAAATGCATCCAAATCACTAAAACGAATCTTCATAAATCCACCAACTATGGGCTTAGAAGCTTTATTTCCATTTATTGAAACTAAAACTGTTTGGCATCCAAAAGGAAGATAGTCTTAAGTTTCTTATATTCATTTAATGCGTAGTTAATGTTAAAATCTTTTCATGTCTGAAAGAACATGGGGAGATTTACCTATACCTAATATTTATAAAGAGTTGAAGGGTGAGTTCGTAACCTTTAACGAAGAAGAGGAATATCTTGAGTGCAAATATCCAATTCAGGAAAAATACTTTAATCCCATGAATACAACCCTCGGAGGAATTATTGATTCTTTTATGGACTGCACAATGGGACCCCTCAGTTTCCTACTTGGTGAGATGGTTGTAACTAAGACTTTTACTGCAAAATACATTAGACCTGTTAATAACAGCACAGTATTCGTTCATGTAAAGGCGTGGAGAGATTCAGTTAACGATCAAGGTTCAATTTACAAAGCTGAATTATATTTAGATGATGAGAAAATTGCTGCTGTTGCTGAAGGATTATTTGTTAGTCCAAAGAATTAGTCAGTAGTTTTAGTAAATAAATAAGCTGACAAAATAATTACAGTTATTCCAGATATCTGTGATAAAGATGTTGTTTCCTCTAAAAATATGTATCCGAAGATTACTGAAAATATAGGAATGATATATACAGTAATTGAACCAAAAATAGCTCCTACATCATCTATAAGCTTATAAAAAGATAGAAATGCTACTCCGCTTCCACCAATGCCTAAAATTAGAATAGATGGTAGTGAGCCTGTAAAAGTTGGAAGGAAGTATTCACTATTAAAACTAAATAAAATAAAGGAAAATAATGATGCATATCTTAGAGCCATTCTTAATGTATTTAGTGCTCCGTAAGTCTTAATAAGGGGTTGGACAAAGTTTGCAGCAAATCCATAACTTATTGATGCTAATAAAGCTAACAAGAATCCTTTGCTTAATTCAAGGTTTGCAGTCTGGAATCCAAAAGTAAGGATGTAAATACCTAAAAAACCAGTAAAAAGATAAACTTTTTTAAGATTTGAAATTTTCTGCCGAAAAAATACAACTGCAAACATACTAATAAAAATTGGAGTCGAACCATTTACCAGACCTGCCAAACTTGAAGTTATAGTTTTTTCAGACTCTGCAAATAAATAAAACGGAAGTGTCATCCACAACATGCCAACTAATGCAGTGTATAGATGATCTTTCCTTGAAAGTTTTACTTTTTCAATTCGTAATGAATTTATAAAAATCATTCCAATCAATATCCTATAAAAAGAAATTTGAAATGGATCCAGTTCTTCTAATGCAAATTTCATAAGAAGGAATGATGAACCCCACAAACTCGAAGTTAACAGTATTTGAAGATAATTTTTCAATAACATCCTGGCTAAGGATAACTTAATAGAACATATAGGAGACAGATAAAAATATTGAGTTCTTATATTTCTTGATCAGTAATAAGTATTGTTTTTTTTCTTTCGTTTATCAGTTTATTAGCAGAGGTGTTTCCATTATTCATAATAGATTTAAGTATCTCCTTTTTGTTATTACCTGTTACTAGTAAATAAACATTATCCACTTCTTTAAGTAGTTTAAAAGTAGCTGTTACTCTCCATTTAGAAAGGATATTTACCTCATTTGATACATAGAAATTTTCTGTATCATTAACTGCTACTGTATCAGGAAATAGTGAAGCGATGTGACCATCCTCTCCAACACCTAGGATTACAGTATCAAAATTAGTTATATTGTTTTCAAGTTTAGATGCGTATTTATTCGCATCCCTTTCTGCAGATAAACCGGAATACTCTACTTCCAATATTTTCGCAGTACTATCAGCAAAAATTGAATTGAGCATTTTTTGATTTGAATATTCATCGTCCCTAGGGACCCATCTTTCATCAACGGTCCAAAATATTATCTTCGAGAGATCTTGTATATCATTCTTTAGTAAGGAATAAGTAATTTTTGGTGTACTTCCTCCCGACAATCCAATAGTAAATGAATTCTTTTTACTCTTATTAATTTCGTTAATTATCAAATTTGATAAGCATGATGATGCCTCAAGATGATCATTAGCTTTATAAACAATTATTGATTCTGACATAAATTTATTGTTACACTTAAATCTTTAAGTAGTATCAATGATAGTGGAAAAACATATAGTAATTGAAGGTAATCATCAATTAAATGGTGATATCAAAATTAAGGGCGCAAAAAATGCCGTCTTAAAACAGATGGTATTACCTCTTCTTGCTTCTGGTAAATATGAAATAAATAATGTACCAAACATTACTGATGTAACTTACATGAGAGAAGTTCTTAGTTATTTGGGAATTAAGTCTTCATTTGAAAATAGCACTTTAATAATAGATTCTCCAGAAGATATTGGAATTGAGACACCATATGAGCTCGTACAAAAAATGAGGGCATCAATTGTTATATTAGGACCTTTGTTGGCACGTAAAGGCAAAGCTATGATAGCTTTCCCTGGCGGAGATCAACTTGGACCAAGACCTGTACAAATGCATCTCGACGCTCTTGAAAAAATGGGAGCCAATTTTCATCTTGAGCATGGTGTATTAATTGGTGAAACAGATGGACTCAAGGGTGTAGAAATTAATTTACCCTATGCATCAGTAGGAGCAACGGAAAACACACTTTTAGCAGCTGTTCTTGCTGAGGGTAAGACTGTAATTGAAAATGCCGCCAGAGAACCTGAAATAGTTGATATTGTAAAAATGTTAAAAAATATGGGTGCTCAGATAAGAGGTGAAGGCACAAGTGAAATTACAATTGAAGGTGTAACATCCTTAAACCCGACAAACCATGATGTTGTTGGGGATAGAGTCGTAGCAGGTACATTTATTGCTGCCCTAGCTTCTACGAGTGGATCGGGTTCTATTATTGGAATAAATGCGAGCACTTTACCTATGGAAATTAAAAAATTTCAGGAAATAGGTATGAATATAAATATTGAGGAAAATTCTCTAACTGTTGAATCTACAAATAAATTCAGCGCAATTGAATTATCAACATTACCATTTCCTGGAGTTGCAACCGACTTACAGCCAATATTTGGTGCTGCATTGTTAAAAGCTGAGGGAACGTCAATTATAACTGAGAATGTTTACGATCAACGCTTCCAATGGATTCCAGAAGTTCAAAGGATGGGTTCCAATATTCAAACTGGTTGGCAGCATGCAATGATAAAGGGCGTTAAAAGTCTTTCAGGTGCACCAGTAAATTCAACCGATATAAGAACTGGGGCAAGTTTAATTGTTGCTGCTCTCCAAGCTGAAGGAGAATCCCAAATCACTGGGGTAGATCATATAGATAGGGGTTATGAAGATATTGTTTCATCATTAGACTCGATTGGCGCAGTTATAGAATATAATTAAGTTATGGAAAACCAAGATAATATAAATTTTCCTTCTCCGAAGAAGAGAGAAGAGCAAGTAGACATTGATCTCGATATTTTGAACGAGACAATTGAATACATACGTCCAGCTGTTCAAGCTGATGGGGGAGATATTAAATTAGCTTCAGTAGATAATGGTGTTGTAAATATTGAGATGCTTGGTGCATGTGTTGGTTGCCCTTTATCAATAGCAACTCTAAAGAGTGGAATTGAAAGAATTCTTAAAGAAAAAGTACCTGGTGTTGAGGAAGTTATCGCTTCTTAAGTATTTGTTGTTCCTACAAGACTTGTATATAAATTCAATCCAAAGAGTAAATTATTCTCAATTAATGGCTCAAGAATATATCGAACATTATTTTTAGTTACACTACCAGCTAACTGTTTAGGATTGGACAGTTCCTCATATAATCCGAGATTGTTGAGTATATTTTCTCTATCCTCTTTTTCTAGTGTTTCATCTGAAAGTGCGATCACGATTAAGAAAAAAAGTTTTGACTGTTGAGAATTAATTTCATCTTTCGAGGTAGGAGCAAAAAACTCAATTTGTGTGACGCTATTATTTTCTTTATCAACTTTTAAATTGATTACAAAAATATTTTGAGGATTTTCAAGATTTCCAAATTCATAATATAACGTATCTTTATCAAGACTGGTCCATTTAACTTCGTCTGGATTCATAGAAAAGAAGTCTTTTGTTTGTTCATCCTCTGCAATAGAAGAAACTAATTTATTCCAGTTAGAAACAAATATCTCTGAAGTTTTGCCTAAGCCCTTCGAGATAATAAGTTCGCCCTGTTCATTGTTAACTGTGTTTTCTTCAGTTGATGTTTCTTCAGAACTACAACCTATAAAAATTAATAAAACTAGTGATAAAAAGGTTATTTTATTTTTCATTTTCAAATAAATCCTTCAATCCATTTAGATTATTTTTCCAGATTAGTTTCAAAACAGGCCCACCAAAAAATTCTCCTATTGGTCCAGCTAAATATATTGGAAATTTTAATGTTTCTTTCCAGGTGAATTTTGTCTGCTCACTACTTAGCTCCTCTAATGTAAACTTACCTTTTCCAGTGACAATGCCAACATGATCTACTCCTATTGATTTCTTATCAATCCACTCAGTAACAGTCATATAGTCAAATAATTTAATTGGACCTACTTTTGTTAATACTTTCATTTTGGTACCTAGTCCTTGTGTTTTCTCATCTAAAAACTCAATGTTTACAGCGTCTTTCATCCAGTTTGTATGATTTTTAAGGATAGATACTTCACTCCAGACGTCATTAAGCGATTTATCGATAATTGTTGATACGCTAATTGTTTTACTCATTGTCTGTTAAACAATATTACTTCATAAGTAGAATAAATAAATATGAAAAAAAATGAATATCTCTATTTAGACCATGCTGCCAGTACTCCTATGAGAGATGTTGCATTTGAAGCATATAAAAAAACTGAGGCAGAGGCCTTCGCAAACTCATCAGGCGGACATGCACTTTCAAGAAAAGCTAAAAATATTCTTGAAGATTCACGTGATAATATTGCAGGCCATTTCGGTGCAGCTCCAAAAGAGATAACATTTACAAGTGGAGGTACCGAAGCTGATAATTGGATAATTAAAATGCCGTTCATCAATAATAAAAATAAAAGTGCAGAATTAGTTACTTCTGAAATTGAACACGAGGCTGTTCTTGCTTCTGCGGAATGGGTTGAGTCTCTAGGGTACAAAGTAAATTTAGTGCCCTGTGATAACAGAGGTGTGATTGAAACTAAAGATGTTTTAGAAGCTGTAAATTCAAACACAGAAATTGTATCAATAATGTTAGCTAATAATGAGACAGGAATAATACAACCAGTCAAGGAAATAGCACAAGGCTTAAAAGCTTTAAATTCGAAACTAATATTTCATTCGGATGTCGTTCAGGCGGTCGCTACTACTAAATTAGACTTTCACAACTTAGGCATCCAAAGTGCCGCTATATCTGGTCACAAAATTGGAGGACCAAAAGGTATAGGAATTATGTATTTAAGTTCTGAAGTAAAACTTCCTAGTTTTCTTCATGGAGGAAAGCAGGAACTTGAAAGAAGAGCAGGTACTGTGAATGTTTCTGGTGTAGCAAGTTTATCAGCTGCACTAGACGAGCAGCAACAAAATATAATTTCTCAAAATGAAAAAATACGCAATGAACGTCAAGAATTTGAGAATATCCTTAAAAATTCCCAAGATATTATTGTCTTAGGTGACGATGTTGATCGATTAGAACATATTTCAAATATTCAATTTAAAGGTTTCAACTCTGAGACTCTAATGGTTTCTCTTGATCTTCAGGGATTAGGAGTTTCAAGAGGCTCTGCTTGTGCTAGCGGTGCACAGAAACCCTCACACGTGCTTCAATCAATGAAAATATCCAGTGATGTTATTAATAGCCATTTGAGATTCAGTTTTGGTTGGAATAGTAAAAAGGGAGATGGCATCCATGCTGCTGAGATAGTTATCGCTTCAATAGAGGGTATGAAATGAGAGTCTTAGTCGCTATGAGTGGAGGAGTGGATTCATCTGTAGTTGCTGGACTCCTTAAGTCTCAGGGTCATGAAGTGATTGGTGTCACTATGAAATTGTGGGAGGGACCTAATGGGGAAATGCCTGAAACAGGATGCTGTACGGCTTCAGATAGTGAAGATGCCCGAAAAGTCGCGGCCAAGCTTGATATTCCTTATTATGTATTAGATTACACGGAATCGTTTTCTGAAAAAGTCGTAGATAACTTCATTGACATGTATGCAAGGGGTTTGACACCTAATCCTTGTGTTGAATGCAATAGATCAGTCAAATTTGATCACTTTTTAAAACAAGCTAAAAAACTAAATTGCGACAAAGTGGCCACCGGACATTACGCGAAAGTAGTTGAAAAAGATAAAACCTTTGAACTCCACAAGGCTGATTATCTTGATAAAGATCAGTCTTATGTATTACATATGTTAACTTCATCAACACTTGAACACGTCATGTTCCCACTTGGAACGATATCTAAACCTGAAGTAAGGCAAATAGCTGCTGATTTAGGATTAAAAACTGCATTTAAAAAAGATAGTCAGGATATTTGTTTTGTAGGAAAAAAGAATTATAGAAATTTTGTAGATAAAAGAATTGATATTTCTACTTCAGGAGAAATTGTTAATAGTGATGGTTCGAGTATGGGTCAGCACAGCGGTGTTCATGAGTTTACTGTTGGTCAACGAAAAGGGATTCCAGGAGGACAAGGTGCTCCAAAATATGTTACAAAAATAGATGTACGAAATAAAAAAGTATTTGTAGGTGATAAGAAAGATTTGTTAACAGCTAGCTTTTATCTTGAAGATGTTTCTTTTGTGAATGATATAGTAAATGATAACCTCACAATCCAAACTAGATATAATTCTGAAGATTTACCTTGTACGATAGAAATGCTCTCAGAACACTCTCTAGAAGTAACTCTATTGGAACCAACATATGGAGTAGCTCCTGGTCAGTTTGGTGTTTTATACACCGGCACAAAACTTATTGGTGGAGGAAGAATTACATCAAAGCTCAATGAGGCATTAACGGTATGAATGGTAAGGATGTAGACAAAGTTATTGAAGAGCTTTCTCAAGCTGAACATGCATATTACGTACTGAATAAACCAATCATGTCTGATGGTGAATACGATAAATTATTTAACGAACTAAAGCAATATGAAATTAAACATCCAAATGAGATAAAAGAGTATTCACCCACCCAGAGAGTTACAGGAACACCAGATAATGCTTTTGACCAAATTGAGCATCGACAGAGAATGTATAGTTTAGATAACGCAGAAGGCATTAATGATATTACAAAATGGTTTGAAAGACTCAAAAAAATAACTGACAAAGAACTCTATCCAATTTCACTTGAACCAAAAATAGATGGTCTAGCAATTTCTATTACCTATAAAGACGGAATTCTTCAGCAAGGGCTTACACGTGGTGATGGAGTCATTGGAGAGGATGTTACACACAACGTAAAGACCATCATGAACTTGCCATTACGATTAAACACACTTGCTAAGGGTGAAATTGAAATCAGAGGTGAAATATATATGCCAACAGAAAGTTTTAATGCGCTAAATAAAAAAAGAAAAAAGGATGAGGAAATACTCAAACGTCTTAAATCTTTAAAAAACCCAACTCCAGATGACAAGTCATTAATGGCAAAAATCAGAAGTGAGGGAGGCTCAGCTTTTATTAATTCAAGGAATGCTGCGGCAGGATCATTAAGACAAAAAGATTCGTCTATTACTTCTAAAAGAGATATTAGGTTATTGGCCTATCAGTTAATCGATCACACGAATCAGGATGCATTTTCATCACATGAAGAGCAAACTAACCTATTAAAAAAGTATGGATTTGAGACCAACTCAGTGTATTTAACTAATTCCATTAAAGATATTCAAAATACATTGCAAAGAATTGAAAATAAACGAAATAATTATGCTTATCAAATAGACGGAGTTGTAATGAAAGTTAATTCAACAGCTATACAAGATGAATTAGGATTTACTGCAAAGTCTCCACGCTGGGCTGTTGCTTTTAAGTTTCAAGCAGAGGAGCAAACAACAAAGCTTTTAGATATCAAGTTGCAAACAGGTCGAACAGGTGCCATAACTCCAGTTGCTGTTTTAGAGCCTGTCAATGTAGGTGGAGCTCTTGTATCCTTTGCATCGCTGCATAATCCTGATGAGATAAGTAGAAAGGATTTAAGGATTAATGATTATGTTGTAGTTCGTAGAGCTGGGGATGTTATACCTGAGGTTGTTAGTTCATTAGACAAAAGACGAGATGGATCACAAAACAAATGGAATATGCCTTCTACTTGTCCATGTGGAGATTTTAAAATTAATTTTATACAAGATGAGAAAGTTCCTCGATGTAGTGGGGGAACTTCTTGTAAGATTGCTAAAAAAGAATCGATTATATTTTTTGCCTCTAGAACAGGTCTTGAAATAGATGGAATGGGTAAAGAAACTATCGAGTCTTTATTAACATTCGATTTAATTAAAGAAGTTGAAGATATTTTCAGTCTCAAATATGAAGATCTCATAAAATTACCTCAGTGGGAAGATAAAAAAGCATCAAACTTAATTACATCTATTGAAAAATCAATTAAATCACCCCCATCAAGACTACTAACAGCTTTAGGTATTCGCTTTATTGGTAAAAGGACTGCTAATTTGCTAATTCAAAACTTTGGCTCAATTAATAAAATTTTAGACGCTAACTCTGAAGATTTAGAAAAGATACACGGAATTTCAGTGAGTGTTATTAATTCCTTAAATGAATGGAAATTAGTTGAAAAAAACCTACTTACACTTAATACCCTTCAAGAAAAGGGGTTTAATTTTGAGGAGATTAATACAGTTATTGATAGTGAGCTCAGTGGAAAAACTTTCGTTATAACTGGAACGCTCCAAAATTCAAACAGACAAGACTTTATAAATTTAATTGAAAAAAATGGAGGTTCTGTAACAACATCAATATCAAAAAATACAGATTTTCTTATTTCAGGTAGTAATCCAGGTTCAAAGTACAAGAAAGCCGTCGAGCTTAAGGTAGAAATTTTATCTGAAAATGAGTTACTAGATTTAATTATCTAATTATTAATATAAAACTTCCAAGAAAATTCACCGACGTCAGGTAGCCCAACAACCTTACTCCATGTGATTCGGATGTTCTGTTCTCCAGGATTCCAGCTTTCAAAAGTTTTATTTGGTCCTGGTTTCCATATGAACACACCGGTAGCTTCAACATTCATTATTTCAGATGAAGGAATTATGTAATTATTTACAATTAACACAATTTCATAATCAACTGGTAAGTTAATTTCTATTGAAGTTTGTTGTGGAACTTGGTAGTTGGGTAAGGGGGAAATACCCTCTATTACTGTGGGAAGTTCAATAGTTTCATCGTTATCTTGATAAAAGTTCACCCCTATAAAGACAGTAAGCATTAACAACAAAGTCAAAGAAAGAAAAATAAGTCTATAAGTGTTCTTTTTCATACACTAAAATATTATCTAATAACTAAAAAGAGACCAATACAAATTATGGAAAATTTTAAGGATAAAATCGAAGGAATAGACATCAATAATGTAACAGCAAGTGATGTCACAGTAATTGAGAATGTAATTCAATTATTAGATAATGGAAAAATTAGAGTTGCAGAACCTATTGAAAATGACTGGGTCGTTAATGAATGGGTCAAAACTGCGATTCTTTATTACTTCTCAGTTAAAAACTTAGAAATCATTGAGTCCGGTGAACTGGAATATTATGACAAGATTGCACCTAAAAAAAATTATGAAGAATTAAAGATTAGGGTAGTTCCACCTGGCGTTGTTCGGTACGGAGGTTTTTGCGAACCTGGAGTTGTTGTCATGCCAGGTTTTGTAAATATAGGGGCTTACGTTGGTTCTGGGACAATGGTTGACACATGGGCAACTGTTGGTTCTTGTGCTCAAATTGGTAAAAATGTACATTTATCAGGAGGAGTTGGAATTGGAGGAGTACTAGAGCCACCTAGTGCAATGCCAGTAATCATTGAAGATGGTGCTTTTATAGGATCTAGGTCAATCATTGTAGAGGGAGTCAAAATTGAAAAAGGTGCTGTTATTGGTGCAAATGTAACCATTACAGGTACAACCCCAATTATTGACGTGACTGGTGAAGAACCAAGAGAATACAAGGGACTTGTACCTGAGAACTCAGTGGTGATACCAGGAACACGACCTAAAGTATTTCCAAGTGGAGAATTTAATACTCCATGTGCTTTAATAATCGGGAAACGAAAAGAATCAACAAATGAGAAAACATCACTCAATGACGCTTTAAGGACCTTTGGAGTTCAAGTTTGAAGTTAGATAAATTAACAGAAGAGTTAATTGCTATAAAATCTGTAACTGGTGATGAGAATAAAATACTAGATTTCATAGAGAACTATTTAATAAATTCAGATTTTTCAGGGGAAATCATTAGAAATAATGGAGGAATAATAGCTCATTATCCATCTTCAGATTCCAACATTGCACTCGTTGGACACGTAGATACGGTACCATTTGATCCAACCCAGGTAGTGATTGAAGACACCTCAAAGGTCTACGGAAGAGGCTCAGTTGACATGAAAGCTGGAATTGCCGTTATGTTACAAGTTTTAACGAGTAATTTTGAGAACATCGTTGCCGTTTTTTATACAGCAGAAGAAGGACCAATGGTAAATAATGGACTTGAATTATTAATGCCAATCTTAAAAAGTGATTTCAATTTAGAGTTTGCCGTAATACTAGAACCAACAAATGGAGAAGTACAACTAGGCTGTCTAGGATCTGTAAATGCTGATCTTCAGATAGATGGAAAATCATCACATTCAGCAAGGCCATGGATGGGCGAGAATCCGATATTGAAATTGTCAGAAGTAATTGGATTTATTAATGAAAACCAAATAGAAGAGCATACTATCGATGGTTTACTTTTTAAACAAATCATTACAGTTACGACTATATCCGGTGGTTCAGCCAACAATGTTATTCCTTCACACGTGAACTTGAATATAAATTTTAGGTTTTTACCAACACAAAACGAATCCGAGGCCTCAAAGCTTTTAGCTGATACATTTGCAAAATATGGAACTATCAAAATAAAAAATTCTTCAAATGGGGCACTACCTAATCTTGAATCTCAAAAGGTTAAAGATTTCATAAAAATTACAGGTGCAGATGTTACCCCAAAACAAGCTTGGACTGATATAGCGAGATTCTCACAGGAAAATATACCAGCTGTAAATTATGGACCAGGAGATCCTCTACTTGCACATTCTCCAGATGAATTTGTTAATACGAGTCAAATAGTAGAATCATATGAGTCAATCGTGAGGTACTTAAAAGGGTTTTGAAATGGCAGACAAAATAGACATAAAAAATGTTGCTAAATTGGCATCAATCAAACTAAATCAGGAAGAAGAAGATAGATTAAAGAATGACCTTTCTATGATTATCGAACATTTTGACGCATTAAGCAAAATGGATTTACCAGATGATAAAATCAGCATTCATCCACTTGGTATGTCATTAAATCTAGCTGAAGATATTGCTTCTAAATCACTTACTCATAAAGAAGCTTTAAGCAATGCGCCTGAATCCAAAGATGGTCAATTTGTTGTCCCACCTTCATTGGATTAATGATGAATAACTATAAACTTCCAATTTCAAAAATAAATCAATTATTTAAAAATAAAGAACTTAAACCTTCCGAACTTTATGCTGAAACTTTCGAACGAGCTGCTATCACCGAATCTATTATTCATGGTCACTTAGAACTATTTCAAGAAGAAAATCTTAAAAAAGCTCTTAATTCAGATGAGCGATACGAAAAAGGTGAAAATTTAGGAACACTTGACGGCATTCCAATTGCAATTAAGGATAATATTAATATTTCAGGATATGCAACTACTTGTTCATCAAAAATGCTATCAAATTACATTTCTCCTTATGATGCCACAGTAATAACAAGACTAAAAAATGAAGGTGCTTTATTTACAGGAAAGACCAATTTAGATGAATTCGCTATGGGATCTTCCACTGAAAATTCAGCTTTTGGTCCAACAAAAAACCCTTGGGATAGTTCAAGAGTACCAGGTGGATCCTCAGGTGGTTCTGCTGCAGTTGTATCAGCTGGATCAGCTATTGCATCTCTTGGAAGTGATACGGGAGGCTCCATTAGGCAACCTGCATCATTTTGTGGAGTTGTTGGATTTAAACCAACTTATGGAACAGTTTCACGATTTGGATTGGTTGCATTTGCATCATCTCTAGATCAAATAGGGCCAATAACAAATCATGTTGAAGATGCAAGATTAATCTTTAATTCTATGAAAGGTCACGATCCTCGTGATGCAACTTCGTTAATAGAAAGTAAAGCTAAACAACCAAAATTAAAAAATGCAAAAATAGGCATTATTAAAGAGCTTATGGAAGATGGCATATCTGAAGATGCCAAAAAAGAAGTTCACAAAGTCGCTAAATTGCTGGAGGCAGAAGGTCACGAAATTATTGAAGTTTCTCTTCCTTTGACAAAAATGTCTATCAGTATTTATTATCTCATTGCTCCTGCTGAGTGTTCTGCAAATCTTTCTAGATTTGATGGCGTACGATATGGAAATAGAGTTCCAGGTAGCACAAGTTCAGAGATGATGGAGCTTACTCGTGCTAATGGTTTTGGACCAGAAGTTAAAAAGAGAATACTTTTAGGAACATATGCGCTTTCTGCAGGATATTATGATGCCTATTACGGCCAGGCATTGAAAGCTAGAGCAATGATGAAAAAAGAATTCACAGATATTTATGAAGATGTTGATTATCTAATATCTCCAACTACTCCTTCAGATCCATTTAAGTTTGGAGAAAAATCTGATAACCAACTAGAGATGTATATGTCAGACTTATGCACTATACCGGCTAACTTAGTAGGCATGCCAGCAATTAGTATCCCAACTGGCCTATCTTCACAGGGACTTCCTCTATCTGTTCAAATAATGAGTCCTTCAAATACTGATAATACATTATTAGATTTTTCTGAATCTCTTGAATCATTAGTAGCGTTTACTGAAGAACCAGTAATTAATGGAGTTGTTTCTTGAGTATTATCCCAACTATCGGAATGGAAACCCACGTGGAGTTAAAAACAAACTCTAAAATGTTTTGCAGGTGTCATGTTCTTGATACAGAATTACCAAATGAAAGTTTATGTCCAACTTGTTTGGGATTACCAGGTTCTTTACCTGTCCCAAACAAAAAAGCTATTGAGTTTATAACCCTTTTAGCATTAAGTACTAATTGCAGTATCACCAATGATGGAATGTTTCACAGAAAAAACTACTTTTATCCAGATTTACCTAAAAACTATCAAATTTCACAATTTGACCTACCTGTTGGCACAGAAGGATCTCTAGAAATTGTTGTAGATGGTGAATTTGGAACTGTGGAAATTGAACGTGTACACATGGAAGAAGACACGGGCAAAAGTACACATATTGGTTCAGGACGAATAGATTCTGCTACTAGTACACATCTTGATTTCAATAGAGCAGGCATACCTCTAGTTGAAGTTGTGACAAAACCATTGATTAAATCTTCCAAGGAAGCAGTTGCTTATATCGAGGAACTCCGACAACTAGTAATCGATTTGGACATATCAGAAGGAAAGTTAGAAAAAGGCAACTTAAGGTTTGATGCAAATATATCTGTTGCACATGAAGGGGATAAAGAGTTGGGGACAAAAGTTGAAATAAAAAATATGAACTCTCTTAAATCTCTAGAGAAAGCTATAGAATATGAAATATCACGACAAACAAAGATGCTAATTGCTGAAGAAAATATTATTCAAGAAACTAGGCACTGGGATGAAAAAAAAGAAGTAACAAGTTCAATGAGATCTAAAGAGGGAAGTGCGGACTATAGATATTTTTCAGATCCAGATATTCCAAATATGATCTTAAGTAATGACTTTGTAAATGAAATTAAAACAATAATTCCAGAGTTGCCCTCACAAAAGAGAAAAATGTTTATTGAGACTGGTTTAAGTATAGAAGATGCCAACAATCTTGGAAAAAATAAAAATTGGATAGGTGATCTATACCTGAGTATTACAGAGATAACAGGTGATTCTAAATCTTCATTTAACTGGGTAACTGGAGAGCTTCAGGGCCAATTAAGAAAATTAGAAATAAAGGACCTTCCTAATTGGGTAACAGCAAAAAATCTTAGTGAAATAATACTGCTCGTCAAAGAAGATAAAATCTCCTTCACTTCTGGTAAAGAAATACTTGCAAACTTAATAGAACAAGAGATAGTTCCTGAAGAATTTGCTTCAGAAAATAATCTTATTCAAGAAAACAATATAGAAGAAATAAGCAAAATTGTAGAGGAAGTCATTGAAAACAATTCAGAAGTTTTAGAACGTATTGCAAACGGAGAAGAAAAGTTGATAGGGTTTTTAGTTGGTCAGATTATAAAAATTTCAAAAGGTCAAGTTAATCCGTCAGTTGCAAAAGAACTATTACTTAAAGAGATAAGTTCATAATCTGATTAACTATTATTGCTCCAAGCAAACCGAAACCCCCAGCAGCTAAATCGTCATAGAGAACACCTTTTTTACCTGGAATTTCCTCCATTTGAGCAACAATTTTTGGTGTTTTTAAAATATCTGAAGCCCTAAATATTATAAATCCTGTCAAAAGAGGTAATAATTCTGAGGGTGAAGCTAAAGAAGCAAAACTCATTCCTACTATTTCATCTAGAGTTATCCAACTAGGATCATTTGAAGCAGAAATATCATCTACGGATATAAAGTAAATAATTGTTAAAGAAATAAAAATTATTAATAACCAAATAATTTCTAACTGTAAAAAGTAAATTATTCCAACGAAAACTAATGATGCAAAAGAACCTCCGCCTTTTTTTTCTCCAAAAAAAGTTCTCCACAAGATTCCAGCACCAAATCCTGATGCTATAAAAGTTTTCATATTTGAATAATAGTATTTTTTATGGCTTCATTGAATAAAAGGTGTAGTATTTGTATTTAATAATGAAAAAATCAGAATTTATTTGGCTAGATGGTGAACTTGTTGAGTGGGATAATGCAAATGTTAGTGTTATGACACACACTCTACATTACGGTACAGGCGTTTTTGAAGGAATGAGAGCTAGAGAAACTGAAAAAGGCACTTCAGTACAATTCTTAGATGACCATGTTGATCGACTATACAGATCGGCAGAAGCTTATAATCTAGAAATACCTTTCAATAAAAATGTTATATCTAATGCAATTAAAGAGATAGTGAAAGTCAATAAGCTTAAGTCGGCATACATTAGACCATTAGTTTTCTTTGGTGACGGAGAGATGGGATTGCTTCCACAAGATATACCTGTAAGAGTAGCTATCGCAGCTTGGGAGTGGGGAGCCTACCTTGGTGACGACGCAGGAAGCCAAGGTGTAAATGTTTGTATTTCTGACTGGCAGAGAATTAGTCCAAAAAGTTTTAAACCTTTTGCTAAAGGTGTAGGTGGTTATATGAACTCAACTTTAGCAAAAATAGATGCAGTTAAAGAAGGTTTTGATGATGCAATTATGCTGAGTGACAATGGGACTGTCGCTGAAGGTAGTGGACAAAATATTTTTATTTATAAAAATGATCAACTCTTAACTCCATCAATTGAGACTGGCGCACTTGGTGGGATAACAAGAAAAATGGTTATAGAAATTGCTAAGTACCTGGACATACCAGTAGTAGAGCAAGACCTCAGCCCTGCAGACTTAATCGCATCAGATGAAATTTTCTTTACGGGAACAGCAACCGAAATAGTGGGTGTCGTTTCTGTAGACTCTAATAAAATTTCCGATGGAACTGTGGGTGAGGTTACTTCAAAAATTAGAACTAAATACCTGGAAATAGTTAATGGTCAAGACGATAATTTTAAAAATTATATAACATTAATTTAATGTCTCAAGAACCAAATATAAAAATACAATTTCAAGAGAATAAATCTGAAACGAGTATGCCAGTTCCACGCAGAATGCCATCAAGACCAGCTGAAACAGTAAAGCCTGATTTTGAACAGTATGGTAATGTTGGGCCAGACAGTGGGTTTGCCATGAAGATTGTTAATAAAGATAATGCGCTCTGGTCAAGCCACCCAAAGAAAAAATTAATCAGCACAATAATTGTTAACCTAATTCTATTTAGGGCATCCCACTTTGGCAGAGCTCCCACAACTCGTGATTTTCACCTAGTTCTTGGTTTACTCAGAATTACTGAACATAATACTGGAGAATTAACTGATGACGTTCTTAACATATGTTCTAAGGAAAAATTGCAAGGTGCCCATTTAAGTACTGTCTTTAATTTTTTAACATAGTCCCATATAACGAGGGTTCAATAAGGTATTTATATGCAAATAGTTAGAGCAAAATACGAGAATGAAATATTTTATGGCGACCTTCATGAAGGTAAGGTTACAAGATATGATGGGTCTCCATTTGTAGTTTGGGAAAACACAGAAGAAGTTTACGATCTTGAGGAGATTGAATTATTAGCTCCAGTATTACCTTCCAAGGTAGTTGCAATAGCTAAAAATTATGCCAAACATGCTGCAGAGATGGGTTTGCCAGAATATAGCGAAAATATGCCAGAAAACCCAATAATATTTATTAAACCCTCAACTTCAGTAATAGGCTCTGGGCAAAATATTAAATATCCAAGTATTGGAGAGCACGTAGACATTGAAGCTGAACTTGCATTGGTAATTTCAAAGGTGTCTAAAAACATAGATAAAAATAATTGGATGGATCATGTACTAGGAATTACAATTGCTAACGATCTGTCGGAACGTGTCCTTCAGGGTAAGACAGGCCATTTTACAAGAGCCAAGGGTTTTGATACTTTCTGTCCACTCGGACCATATATACAAACTGAATTTGTGGATTCACCAGAACTTCAAATTAAATCATACGTGAATGGTGATTTAAAACAAGATGGTAATACTAGAGATATGATGTTTAAAATAGGAGAAATACTGGAATTCATTTCTTCAATTATGACCTTGTTGCCAGGAGATGTAATTCTAACCGGCACACCTGAAGGTGTGAGTAAAGTAGAAAGAGGAGACGAAATCAAAATTGAAATCGACACTCTTGGTACGCAAATTAATACAGTTGAATAGCATATGAAACTAAGGATTGCACCATCACCAACTGGTTACCTACATATTGGTAATGCTCGTACGGCACTTTTTAACTGGCTTTACGCAAGAGCAAATAATGGTAAATTTCTCGTAAGAATAGACGATACTGACACTGCAAGATCTAGTGAAGAATATATGCAAGATATTGTAAAAAACTTTAAATGGCTTGGGATTGATTGGGATGAAGGTGTCGAAGTTGGCGGACCTCATGGAGAATATAAACAATCTTTACGGTTTGATAGATATAGGGAAATAGCAGAGTCTTTACTTGAAAAAAACTTGGCATATGAAGATGATGGAGCTATTCGTTTTAAGGTTCCTAATGAAAAAGAAATAACTTTTCAAGATATAACACGTGGATCTATGAAATTTAATTTAAACGACGTAGAAGATTTTATCATTTTGAGATCAGATAAGTCACCAACTTATCACCTGGCATCAACTATTGATGATATAGACTACGAAATAACAACAATTGCAAGAGGAGAAGATATACTTTCATCAACTCCAAAACATATTCTTTTAATGCAAGCATTAGATGCGGATATACCAACATTTTGCCACCTTCCTCTTTTGTTTGGACCTGACGGAAAAAAACTTAGCAAAAGGCATGGAGATACCTCTGTAAATACGTTCAAAGATAAAGGATTACTACCAGAGGCACTTTTCAACTATATGTGTCTTCTTGGCTGGGCTCCAGGCGATGATATTGAAATCTTCAATAGAGATTTTGCGATTTCAAAATTTGATTTGAATAATGTCTTACCTAATCCAGCAATATTCGATACCACAAAGCTTTTATGGATGAATGGTCAATACATCAGAAATATTGATGCAAACAGTTTTACAGCTATGGCAATTGATAAAATATCTCATAATATTGAAAGAGAATTATTTGATACTGAAAAAGAGCGTTTAAATAAAATTTTGCCTTCTGTACAAGAAAGGTTGGAAACACTCAATGATTTAAAACCTCAAATTGAATTTCTTTTAGACGAGCCTTTTGTATTGAATCAAGATGATTGGGATAGTGTTAACTCTGAAGAGGGTCAAGAATATTTAATGGCAGTTCGTGAAAAAATCAAAAATTTAGAAGAGTTTACAGTTGAGACAATAGAGACACTTATGCGTGATGAACTTAAAATAATAGGAGTAAAACCAAAAATTGGTTTTCAAATAGTGAGAGTTTCTATTACAGGTACAAAAATAAGTCCTCCACTTTTTGAGTCAATTTTTGCATTAGGTAAAAATGGAGTATTGGCTAGACTTGCAGAAACTATTGAAAAATTATAACAATTAATAATTAAATTAATATATTCTTAATACTTATACGGCCCCGTCGTCCAGAGGCCTAGGACGCTGGGTTTTCAACCCAGAAACGCCGGTTCGAATCCGGTCGGGGCTGCCATCTTTCGGGGATGGTGTAATTGGCAACACAGTGGGTTCTGGTCCCATAGTTGAGGGTTCAAGTCCTTCTCCCCGAGCAGAGGCCCCGTCGTCCAGTGGCCTAGGACGCTGCCCTCTCAAGGCGGAAACGCCGGTTCAAATCCGGTCGGGGCTGCTAATATTTTCTGTTTTCGTATACCATCTTGGTTTATGTCGCAAAAATTCCATATAATCTTCCTCGTCATCTAACTCAAAGCAAAATTCTTTATGAAAAATTCTTTCGTATGGAGTATTTTGTTCTTGAAGAATATCTATATGTTTATTAAAACTATTTTCTCCATATAAAAAATTATTAAAAAACTTAGTTCCCCCAATAATTGGAGTCCCATTGTCTTTACTTGCTGCAATTACTATATCTTTAGATGTACATAAACTTATCCAAGTTCTTGCAAAATGTTTAGTTAAATATGGAAGATCGCTGTGAACTATTGTCCAGCTTTTGTATTTATTAACCTGATTTATAAAACTTTTAATTTCATTATTTAAACCTTTTTCTCCAGTTTCAATGACATTTATATTTTTCTTATGACAGAATTCTTTTACTTTAATATCATTGCTTACTACATAGATATCACTATCGCTGTCTTGAAATACATCTATTAGATTGAGTAATAAACCTTTAGATAATTTTATACGCTGATCCTTAGAAAGAACTTCTGATAATCTAGACATAGGATTTACAAAATCTCTTACAGGTATACCAATTAAAAAACTCTTCTTCATAATCTTATTTTTGTTTTACCATGCTATTAGGTTAGTAAATGTTATGAAAAGAAAAACAAAAATAATTGCAACAGTTGGTCCTAGTGTTGATTCTAAAAATAAAATTCATGAATTAATTGATTCTGGAGCTGATGTAATTAGATTAAACTTTTCTCACGGTTCACACGAAGACCATAAAAATATTGTTGATTGGGTAAGAGACTATCCGAAATCAATTGCGATAATGCAAGATATACAAGGTCCCAAAATTAGAACTGGAATCTCACAAAAGGACACTTTTTTGAACGCCGGTCAAGTTGTCGAGCTAACTAGCAAAGAAAGTAAATCAACTGATAAATCTATATTTATAAATTATGAAAATCTATTGACGGACATCAAACCTGGCGAAAGAATTTTTATTGATGATGGTCAAGTTGTAATGAGAGTAATTGAACTGACTGGTAAAAACATGGCAGCAAATATTGAAATTGGAGGAGAGCTTAGAGATAATCAAGGGGTCGCTTTTCCAGATTCTAAACTTTCTGTTTCTGCGATTACATTGAAAGACAAGGAAGATTTAGCATATGGTAAAAAAATTGGTGTGGATATTGTTGCTGTCTCATTTGTAAGAAAAGCTTCTGATATAACTGAAGTAAAAGCACTTGTTGAAAGTAACATCAAAATTATTGCAAAAATTGAGCTTAAAGAAGCTATGAAGAATTTAGATTCTATTATTGATGAATCTGATGGAGTAATGGTTGCAAGAGGTGATTTGGGTGTACAATTACCACTCGAACAAGTTCCATTTGCCCAAAAGAAAATATTAGACACGGCTAACTATAAAGGAAAAATCTCAATCACAGCAACAGAAATGTTACAGTCTATGAAAACTTCATTTAGACCTACTAGGGCTGAAGTTACAGATATAACTAATGCTATTTTAGATGGAACAGATGCAGTAATGTTATCTGCTGAAACTTCTATCGGCGATCATCCTAATAATGTTGTGAAGGTAATGGCGTCAATCTGTGAAGAGGCAGATTCTAATAGTCACTATTCATCAATGAGATTTAAGACTTTATCTTCGGTTGATACTTTTGCTACTTCACTAGCTAAAGCTGCAGTTCAAGTTGCAAATGACATAGACGCTAAGGCCATTGTTGCATATACCGAAACTGGAAGTACTCCACTTTTGATCTCAAATTTTAGACCTAGTGCTCCAATAATTACTTTTTCTGCAAAAGATTTAACACTGAGACAAATGAATATACTTTGGGGCGTAGAACAAACAAAAATAGAAAGATTTGATACGACAGAGGAGATGTTCAAAATTGCAGATTCTTGGCTGCAAACCCATAAAAACTTTAAAAAAAATGATAAAGTTGTTATTGTTGCAGGAACACCTCCAAACCAAGAGGCCGCAACAAATTTATTACGTGTAATGAAAATAGGTGAGTGATGGGACAGAAAATAGAATTAAAAACTACATCTTTTAATAAAAATATAATATTTGATTTAAATAGATCATTATCAGGTCAAGACGGTATAACCTATCACAATATTGCGGATGCTTCACTACACGAAGAAGTAAGTGCTCAGTTAGCACTAAAACTCTTCCAGTTTTCAGAAGATATTGATAGTATTTTCATTCAATCAAATATTGTAACTGTAAATTTTGATAAGAATATGGGAACAGGAGTTGAAGAATTTTCAAAGCAAATTGAAAATTTCTTTCTATATTACGGTGAAGAAGAATGAAGGTTGGCGTAACTGGAGCCAGTGGATATGTTGGAAAAAAAGTAGTAAAAGAACTACAAAACAACAGTCATGAAGTATTTAAATTTGTAAGAAGATCTGTAAAAAATGAACATGAAATTTATTGGAGCCCTTCAAAACAAGAAATAGATATCGAAAAATTCGAGGAACTTGATGCAATAATACACCTTGCTGGAGAAAGTATTGCACCAAAAGATTTACTAGGTTTTTTACCTTTTGCTGGTGGACGTTGGAGTAAAGAGAGAAAGTCTAGAATTTATTGGTCACGTAAATGGGCATCTGACTTATTTGTTTCTACCTTCGAATCTGCTGGAAAATTTCCTAAAATCTTCATAACCGCATCTGGCAATGATATCTATGGAGATCAAGGAGATAAAGTTGTCACTGAAGAAACTACATTCAACAGAGGTCAGTTTTTACAACTTGTAGCTGAAGAATGTTGGGAAGAACCACTGTATCAACTTAAAAAACTTGGAGTAAGAGTAATTTCTGCTCGTGCTGGAATTATGTTAGGTAAAGGAAACGTTGCTACTGATATTTTTACCCTTATTTCAAAATTAAATATCAGCAGTCCAATTGGCAAGGGGACACAATATTTTTCCTGGGTTTCTGTAAACGATGTTGCTAAAGCTTATAATTTCTGCCTCGAGCAGAATAGTATGGAGGGTCCTGTCAATATAACATCTCCACAACCCCTCATGCAGAAAGATTTTGCTAGAACTATTGCAAAAATAATGAATAAAGCATATTTCTTTCCACCAGTACCGGAGGTTCTTATGAAACTTGCAGTCGGTTGGGAACTTGGTGAGAGCCTTGGTTTAAATAGCATTAGAGCCATACCTAAAAAATTGCTTGGTGCAGGGTTTGTATTTGATTACCCTACTCTCGACACCATGAAAGAGGATTTCATCTAATGTCTTCATATGAAGATAGAATGTCGGAAAAATATGGGTTTTTTTCGGATAATAAAAAAATAGATTCTGATGAACAAAATCAAACACATGAGGATGGCCACTCTGAGGAACTTCAAGCGTCAGACGAAAATAATTTAATAGTACCGCTAGAGGCATGGCAAACTGTACTAAATCAACTAGGTAATTTACATGAAGCAAACCAACTTATGGCAGAAGCTCGTGAAAGAGCTGCTAAAGCCGAAGCCGAAGCTGAATTTTTAAGAGAAAAACTGAAAAATACTAGAGAACAATTAGATACAGCAAGTAAGAAGAAAAAGAGATTTTTATTTTTTTGATAATTATTTTTCGTTAGTTGTAACTGTATGCTCTGGAGGAGCTCCCCACGGATTTTCATTTTGCTGGCTTGGCTGAACATCAAGGTAAAGTAAATAAAATACTCCAATACCAGTTAAAGACCATAAAAGAGTCCATCCAGACTTTCCAACATCATGCATTCTTCGTATTCCACATGTCAAACCTGCAATAATAGCCCAAATATAAAAAGCAATTAGAAGTAACAAAATAGTTAAACTAACATTTCTCCAAGCAATAATGTCAGCAAAAGATGCGATACAATTAAATACTAAACTACCTCCCCAATATTCCCACCTTGAAGCTCTACCCCGGAAATCGAATATATTATCAACTGCATACTTTTTAGTTGCTATTCCAAAATTCATATTCTTAACCACCAACATGTTGTTCATCGGATACCCCTCTAATTATAAAAAAGGATATTAAGAGAAGAATTATTAATGAGAACAAAGCAGCATTCCTGCCCAGCCCAAGTGTATTTACAATAAGTCCCCAAAGTAAAGGCCCTATAATTGTTGCAAATCTTCCAACAGTTGAATACAGCCCATAGAATTCTCCTAAATGTTTTTCAGGACTTAACCTTGTCATAAATACACGATCAACTGCAAATATGCCACCTATATTAAAGCCACCAAGCACACCCGTAACATATATCAGCCATAGTTGATCAAACTCTGTAGCAATAATTGCTACAGAAAGAGATAACATCCAGCAGACTAGACTTATCAACGTCAACTTACGTGGACCATATTTATCAGCAGCTTTACCAAATACATATCCACCAATAATGGAAATTATTATGGCCAAACCAAGTAAATTTTGACTATCAGTTGGACTTAATCCAACTTCTTCAACTAAGTAGACTGCTAGCAATCCACTAATTAGGGTGTTTATCGCGTCAGCGTAGAAAAATCTTCCTACAAGAAATCTTGTTAAGCCAGGGTATTGGGTCGAGTGTTTCCAAGATTTGATAACTAAAGAAATGGACTCTGTAATCTTTATCGTCGATTTCTCATTACTTACTTTTTTTTCTTTAATAAAAATAAAGGCAGGAAGTGAAAAAATTAAAAACATTACCGCTACTGATCTAAATATCTCAACATAGCTATAACCAAAGTTTTGCAATAATGTAGCAACACCAAATCCTAGTAGTGATCCAACATACCCGAAGGCGACACCCAATCCAGATATGCGTCCTCGATTTGTAGGAGTACTAACTGAAACAAGTAAAGCATCGTAAACCACAGAACCGAGATTAAATCCTATTAAAGAAACAATAAAAAATAAGACGGAGATACTTACATCGAACGTACCTAAAAGAAATGTTGCAACTATACATATGAGAGTTGTAATTAGAAGCATTGGTTTCTTGCCTTGCGAACCATCTGACCTTGCACCAACCCAAGGACCTAGAATCGCAACTATTACCATAGCCCCTGATGTTGCAAACCCTAACGACTGATCTGTCCACCCTTGTTCAGATACAAGCCAAACTGAAAAATAAAGCCCAGGTATCACAAAAGCATATACGGTATTTGCTAAATCAAAAAAGAGCCATGAATAAAGACTTCTTTTTGATATATTGTTCATTGAATCTCTTTAATTGCCTTCGAAAATCTGCTCAATCCTTCGTGTAAATCATCATCGCTTAAAGCATAGGAGCATCTTAAAAATCCATTTTTCCCAAAAACTTCACCAGGAACAAACGCTATAAAATATTCATCAAGAAGCCAATTACAAAAATCAATAGAATTATGAACACCGTTTATTACACCGTTACTGCTGTAATAACTTACATCAGGAAATAGATAAAAAGCGCCAGTAGACTTTATAAGGTTAACATTTTCAATATTTGAAAATTCTTCAATAGCGTACAACCGTCTTCTATTAAAACTTTCTTTCATTATTTTAGTTTCATTCAATCCATTTTTAAGAGCTGAATAAGCAGCTATTTGTGAAATATTTGAGACGTTAGAGGTTGCATGAGATTGTATTTTTTTTGCCATATCGATAACATCAGTATTAGCGATAATCCACCCAACTCTCCAACCTGTCATTGAATAAGCTTTTGCAACACCATTAATTATTATTGTGTTATTTAACTCAGTATCATATTGTGCTGGGGATGGTGAAGTCATACCTTCATAAACTAAATGTTCATAAAGTTCATCTGATAGAATCCAAACATTATTTTCAAAAGCCCAATTATATATTTTTTCTGCTTCCTCTTTTGTATAAACTACACCAGTTGGGTTTGATGGAGATACCCATACTAAAATCTTTGTTTTAGATGTTTTTAATGCATCTAATTGGTCTGTATTAACTTTAAAATCATCATCAAATTCGGTATCTACAATGATAGGATTTCCTCCAGATATTTTTACTGCTTCAGGATAAGTTGTCCAATACGGTGAAGGTATAAGTACTTCATCGCCTGGATTTAGTATTGACATAAATGTCGTCAAGATTGCATGCTTACCACCATTGCTCACTAAGATATTTTCTTGTTGTACATTAATTCCTGAATATAGCTTGCTTGTTCTTACTATTTCTTCTTTTAAAATTGTTAAACCTGCAACAGGGGAGTATTTATGATTTGAGGTATCCTCAGCAGCAACCTGTACATCTTTTACTACATATTCTGGGGTAGGAAAATCAGGCTCACCAGCACCAAAACCAATAACCGGTTTTCCTTGTTCTCGTAAAATACGAGCTTTATTTGAGATAGCCATTGTCCCTGAAGGAGTTATTAATTTACTTAGTTTTGAAATTTCCATAAATATACTTTCATGATTATTTTAACCATAATAATTTAAAAACTATGCATGGTCTTTATTAAACTATATTCATGGAAAAAATACTTTTAGGCAAACCTGTAGCTGAATTATTGGATAAGAAAAGCAAAAATGCGATCAATGACTATATAGCCAAACATAATAAACAACCATTGCTAACAGCTATAACTGTAGGAGACAATCCAGCATCTCTCCTCTATGTTTCGAGAAAACAAGATAAAGCACTAGAACTCGGAGTAAACTTTAACTGGCTTAAGCTCTCAGAAAGTTCAACTTCGAATGAGGTTAAAGAAGCAATTGAGGATTCTCAAATAAAATCACAAGGAATTATTGTCCAACTTCCCCTTCCAAAGCATCTTGACTTTGAGGATATTGTAAACCTAATACCTCATGAAGTTGATATTGATGGTCTAACTACTCACAATCTAGGATATCTGTTTTCTGAAAATTATAAAATAATACCAGCTACCTCACTTGCAGTATTAGAGCTTTTAAAATATTATGATATTCAAACAGAAGATAAAAATATTGTAATTGCAGGGAGATCAAGATTAGTATCATCTCCACTATCCAAACTCCTAAGTAACAAAGAATTCAATGGAAACGTTACAGTTGTTCATAGTAAAACTTCAGATCTGAAATCATACATGAGAAATGCAGATATTGTTATATCAGCAATTGGAAAAAGCTGGATGATAACAGCTGATTATCTAAAACAAGATTCCGTTGTCATCGATATTGGAATTTCTAATACTGACAAAAAAAATTATGGCGATGTCAATCCTGATGGGTTGAATAATCACTTAGATGCTAGATCACCTTTTCCAGGTGGAGTAGGGCCGATTACCGTATCAGCTCTTTTCGCAAACCTAGCAAAGCTTATTAAATAGAAGCCCATTCTTCTTCAGATATAGTTTTATCCATATCTACTTTTCTAAGAATTAAGAATCCTATTACAAAGAATGAAGTAATCACTGGTAATGAGAGTCTTGGATTTCCAGTAGAAGCACTTACGTAGCTATAAATTAATGGCCCCCAGATAGCTGAAAACCTTGATAGGACTGAAAAGAATCCCATGAATTCTCCTTCTGCACCCTTTGGAAGCATAGAAGCATACACGCTCCTGCTAACTGACTGTAAGCCACCCATTCCCATTGCAGTAAATACGCCTAATCCAATAACTGGTAAAAATTGTTTTTCAGGTATAAATGCTGCAGCATTACCAACTAGAAATATTAAGAACATTGTGTAATACAATGTATTTTTTTGGCCGATGCGTTTTACCATTATTCCAGCTAGTTTTGCTCCAAAATATGCAACAAATTGTACAACTATAAACACAATGATTATCTGTGTTTGATCTAGAAGCAGTACCTCAGTAAAATATGCGGCAGACATATTAATTACTGTTTGTAATCCATCCCAGTAGAAAAGGTATGCTATTAGAAAATACATTAGAAATGGAAATTTTCTAATTTTCTTTAGAGTTTTAAAGTTTTTGCTATATGCGTTAGCAAATATGCTACCTTCAATTGAGACAGGTTGACTTTCTGTTATTTTCATTCTTGAAAAACTCATTATTGAAAAAATTAACCACCATACACCTGCTGAGGAAATCGCAATCCTTGATGCCATTGCTGTTTCGATGCCCAACATGTCTGGTCCAAGCTGTATCAGTGCTAGTGAGATGACGAGCTGTAGTCCACCACCTAGATACCCAAGTGCATATCCACGAGCAGAAACTGTATCAATTGTATCGTCAGTAGTAATATCTTTCAAAACGCTGTCATAAAATACATTTGATCCTGTTGCTCCAAATTGTGCAAGAAAATATATACCTAGTGTAAAAATAACGTCTCCTGACGTTGCAAAATAAAATGTAGATGCAAATACAGCACCACCATATGCAAAGATTTTAAATAATTTCATCCTATTTCCAGATAGGTCACCAATAGCTCCGATAGTCGGCATAATTAGGAAGAATATAAACAATGCAGAACCTATTGCAAATCCCCATACTTCAGCTCCTGTGTAGAGGTTGCCTCTGAAGTTAAAACCCTCTGCTGGGACAACTACACTCACAAAATATACTGGCAAGATAGCTCCAAGTGTGGTCGTCTCATATGCAGATTTTGCCCAATCATATAGACTCCACCCAAAGATTGTTTTTTTATTATTTTTTTCTGTCATTTTTCTCCTATTAAAAAAACTTTAATATTAAAAATTTAAAGTTGTCGGAAAGAATAATAAAATTAATTAATTAATCGACTATATTCTATTTATGTCTCTAATCAAATTTAAGGATAAAAATCATGGGATTTAAGTGTGGAATAGTTGGAATGCCAAATGTAGGTAAATCTACATTATTTAATGCTCTTACACAAGCAGGTATTGAGTCTGCTAATTATCCCTTTTGTACAATAGAACCTAATGTTGGAATTGTCCCTATTAATGATTCAAGACTTAATGATTTAGCTCAGATAGTTAATCCAAAAAAAGTTATACCAACAACAATGGAATTTGTAGATATTGCGGGCCTTGTTAAGGGTGCTTCTCAGGGAGAAGGTCTAGGTAATCAATTTTTAACAAATATACGTGAAACGGATGCAATAGTACATGTAGTTCGAGCTTTTGAAAATGAGGATGTAGTACACGTGTCGGGAAAAGTTTCTCCAGCTGATGACATTGAAATTATCAATACAGAATTAGTTTTGGCTGACTTGGCCACCGTTGAGAAACTGTATGAAAAAGCAATTAAGAATACTAAATCAGGAAAAAAAGAAGGGATGCCATTAAAAGAATTATTGGAAAAAGTTCTTCCTGTACTTGAAGAAGGCAACAGTGTTCGAACTTTAAGCTTTAATGATGAAGAAGCCAAGTTGTTAAAAGGATTTCAGCTATTAACAATAAAACCAGTGTTGTATGTAGCAAATGTAGGTGAGAATGGTTTTTCTGATAACCCCCATTTAGATGCAGTTATAAAATTTGCTGAATCAGAGAATTCTGAAGCGATTGCTATTTGTGCTGATATTGAAGCTGAAATATCTGAATTAGAAGATGAGGAAAAATATGCTTTCCTTAGTGAAATGGGACAGAGCCAATCTGGACTGGATAGGTTGATAGAAGCTGGATATAAATTACTGGGTTTACAGACTTATTTTACAGCAGGTGAACAAGAAGTCAGAGCCTGGACTATAAATGTAGGAGATACAGCACCACAAGCTGCTGGCAAAATTCATGGTGATTTTGAAAAGGGTTTTATTAGAGCAGAAACGGTAGCTTTTAATGACTATGTTGATAATAATGGTGAAAAGGGCTCCAAAGAGGCAGGAAAACTTCGTTCAGAAGGTAAAGAATACACAGTTAATGATGGCGATGTTATGCATTTTTTATTCAATGTATAGAATAATCGATAAGTATTAAGACTAATAATTATTACTAAATTCATAAAATTTTTAAGTAATTCTTTATGAAAACAAATTTTGTGACATAATAAAGCACGTGAAAGTAATAATTGTTGGGGCTCATGGCGAAGCTAAAGAGCTCATAAATAGAATAAGTACGGGTTGGAATGTTTCTGTAATTGATATGGACCAAGACAAATTACGAAACTTTAACCCAAATAGACAAATAGAAAAATATCAAGGTGATGGCACGTCCACTTTGGTTCTAAAAAAAGCAGGTATAGAGACTGCGAGCGCATTAATTACACTAACGCTAGACGATGAAGTAAATATAGAAATTCTAAAAATTGCTAAAAGTCATAAAATATCACGACTTTCGTCAGTAATTAATGATGAATCGAGCATAAAGTATTACGACGAATTAGAAGTTGAACTTGTTGACCCAAATATTTTATTAGCAAGAAGGTTTGAGCAGATATTGGAACCAAGAAGAGTGGTGTCACAAGCTTTTGCAGGTGGCAGAGCAGAAGCAATTGAATTAGAGGTAAATGCTGACAGTCCAGCAAGAGGTAAAAAACTAAAAGAAATTGGATCAGATTATTTTATTGTTGGTGCACTTTTAAGAAAAGGTAAAGTTGTTATACCCCATGGAGACACTGAACTACAAACAGGGGATTTAGTAACTGTTGTTCTACAATCTGGTGCATTTGGAAATGTAATAAAAATGTTTTCTGGTTCTGAATCGAGATTTCCTCTTGAATTTGGTAAAAACACAGCAATTGTTATTAACTCCGAAGAAGAACTTAAGAATCTTACAGAAGCTGAATTTTATACCCGAAACACAAAGGCTGAAGAGCTGGTAATTCTATCACAAGAAAGTATATTCACAGACTCAAAAGAAGAAGATGCAACGACATTTGAGGCTATTCTTAAGGATCAAAAATTTCGTACAGAAAATACGCAAAAAAACTCTCTTAAAGAGATTGAGTCTAAACTTGACGAATTATCGATTGGTACCTTAATTATTCCTGTAACTGAAGAGGTAAAGACCTCAACAATACGTTCATATATTAATTTTTCAAATAAAAATAAAATTCCAATACTGTTTTCAAGGGGAACCTCACCTATAAATAACATTGGATTTTTATCAAGTAGTGATTTTTCTGAAAACAGTCCTACTACAATTTCTTTTGATATTGCCTCAACTTTAAAATCAAAAGTATTTGCGGTTGTTGTTGATCAACCAAAATTTATCTCTCATGAGAATACCGAATCTAAAAAATCTATAATACAAAAACTTCAAGATGCAGCTCTATCAAATGAGGTTCAATTAGAGTTACTTTCCGAAGAAGGAAATGAAGCAAAAATATTTACATCTCTTACAGACAAGTTTGATTTATCGATAATTGGTCATAATCTATCCACTACGTGGCAATTAAAGAAAACTACAGAGTATATTTCTAAGAATTCTTCTTCTTCAGTTTTATACATTCCGATTTAGGAGTTTTATGGAAAGTTTTGATGCAATATCGTTGGTAGTAATATCTTTGGGAGCTTTCCTCCTTCCACTAGTTGGTTCTCGACTTAAAATTCCCTCAATTGTTCTTGAAATAGCATTTGGTATTATTGTTGGGCCAGTTCTTCATTTGGTCGAACCCTCTGAGTTTATTTCAGGATTAGCAGTTCTTGGATTTCTATTATTAATGTTTCTTTCAGGTTTTGAAATAGAATTGGAAACATTTAGAGAAAAGGGTCTTAAAACTTTAGCCATACCAATTCTTGTTTATTTATCTACAGTTGGTATCTCTTTCTTAATTATCACTGAATTAGAGTATCCAATATTTTTAGCTCTCGTTCTATGTACTACAAGTGTAGATATTGTAATTTCTGTATTGAGAAGTGATGACACTATCAAGACTGATTATGGACAGATGTTATTCATCATTGCCTTGCTTGCTGACATATTGACTTTATTAGCTGCAACTGTTTATGCATCCGTAATTAAGTCCAACGGTCTTTCAATTGAAAATTTAAATATCATTCTTTATTTTGCAATTGTCATTTTCCTTTTAAGAATCTTAAGGAGATTGGCTTGGTGGAATCCACAATTATTTTCAAGAATGTTTGATGGAAATGATCCTGAGGAACTTGGTATTAGAAGCTCGTTAGCACTCATGTTGGCATTAGTAGGTGTCGCAGTTTTATTCGATATTGAAGCTATTTTAGGAGCATTCCTAGCAGGTAGTCTATTTGCTTTTGTTTTTCCTAACAGAGGAAGTTTGGAGAGTAGCCTTAAGGGATTCTCCTATGGTTTTTTAATTCCAATTTTTTTCATAAATATTGGATTAAATTATGATATATCACTCTTCTCTAATACTGATTTCTATGTAGATGTACTATATTTATTTGGAATTGCAGTTCTTGTTAAGGTTCTACCTTCACTTCTTCTAATATTTTCAAAAATTTCAGTGCGGAAAATACTTGGAGGAGGATTTTTACTCTCTGCTAGATTTAGTTTAATTATTGCAATGGCTGAAATAGGTGTTGAACTTGATTTGCTAACTAAGAATCTAGAACAACAGATTATATTACTAGCGGTACTAACTGCTACAGTTTCACCACTCATGTTTAGAATATTTAACAGGACAACTGAATCTTCTTAATGAAGTCAAGATTAATACTTTATCTCAAAGGCGTAGCCATGGGTGCTGCAGATATTGTGCCAGGAGTTTCAGGTGGAACCATCGCACTTATCACTGGTATCTACGAGGAACTTATAACTACAATTAAAAATATAAATTTAGATTTATTTAAATCCTTTTTTGCGTCTGGATATAAAAAATTTTGGATTGAACTCAATGGAAATTTTTTAATCACTCTTTTATTAGGAATTTTTACTTCTGTTATTTTACTCGCACAGGTTATAGTCTTTCTGCTTGAAAATCATGAATATAAACTCTGGGGATTTTTCTTCGGTCTAATAGTTGCTTCTGCTGTTTTAATACTTAAAGATATTCAATCTTTTAGTATTAATTTAGCATTTTGGGTACTTGTTGGCATAATTGCTGCTGGAGCTATATCTTTATCAAATTCTACAAATATCCCAAATACAGACGTCTATGTATTCTTTACAGGATCAATTGCTATTACAGCAATGATTCTTCCTGGAATAAGTGGTTCTTTTATTCTTTTGTTGCTTTCTAAATATGAATTCATTATTAATGCAATAAAGGATTTTGAACTGAGAGTAATAATTGTGTTCGCAGCGGGATGTATCTTTGGATTGATAATATTTAGTCGATTTTTGCACTATTTATTTCAAAATTATAAAAATAAATTACTTTCATTATTATCAGGGTTTCTAATTGGTTCGTTAATCAAAATATGGCCATTTCGTCAAAACATAGAAACAAGACTTAATAGTGATGGCGTTGAAGAGGCAGTTGTAACACAACCAGTCATACCTGATTTAACTGAGGCTAATTCAATTGTATTTTTTATTGCATTCTCTTTTTTGGGTTATATATTAATTACATTCATTCAAAAGAAATCTATAACTTAAAATAATTACAGAATCTAGTTACAATTAGGTCATGAGATTAGGACTACCAGAACTTTTAATTATTTTAACAATTTTATTGTTACTCTTTGGGGCCAAGCGTTTACCAGGTCTTGCTAAATCTTTAGGTAAATCTACAAGAGAGTTTAAAACTGGTCTAGAAGAAGAATAAACTTTGAAAAAGATATTAATTCTCTTTTTCATATTTTTTATTTCATGCACATCTGCAGAAGTAGTTGAACTTTCATCAGGAGAAGAAATATACACGTCTAGGTGTTCAGCATGCCACGGTTCAGATTTATCAGGTCGAGTAGGGCCTAGTTTAAAAGCAGATTCTAAAGCAGCACAAATGTCTGATTCATATTGGATTCAAACAATAACTAAAGGTATGGGTTCAATGCCTGCTCAAAGATTGAGTGACAATGAAGTAACACTGGTAATTGATTTCATTAAAGGACAGTATTAATTTACTCTTGAGTTATTTTCATTAAGCTCTTTAAGTTTATCAATTGTTATGTCTAGTTCTTGCATACTTTCTAATCTCCAGCTCCAATTATCATTTTTAGTACCAGGGATGTTAAATCTTGCACTTCTACCTAGATTTAGTACATCCTGAATTGTTGTCACTGATAATATAGCTGGGGACTCCCAAACTAATGAAATAAAATTCCAGATATCATTGCTGTATGAATATTTTAATTTTTGTTTATATTCATCAAAAGATCGCATCTGAAAATCATTTGACTCTTCAAACCATTGACCAATCGTTGGACTGTCATGAGTACCTGTATAAGCAATAATATTTTGATTCCAATCATGAGGGTGTATTTCCTTATTAACCCCATCAGAAGGGATTCTTTGTTGCAGTACTTTCATTCCAGGAATGTTATATTCCTTGAGTATTTGATTGGTTTCTTGCAGAATGACTCCAAGATCTTCTGCAAGAAGTTTTGACATAGGTATATTCTTACTAACTTCTTTAAAGAAGTTTTTCCAGGGACCCTTCCTCCATTCTCCATTAAGAGCTGTTTCATTTATGGGAATTGCCCAGTATTGAAAGAACCCTACAAAATGGTCTATTCTTAAATAATCAAATTTGTCTAGATTATTTTGAAGTTTATTAATCCAGTATTCATAATTACCTAAACGATTATTTTCCCAATTATATAGTGCTGTGTTCCAAATTTGGCCATCAACTGTAAAGTCATCAGGTACAGCACCTGATACATATGTCATTTCTCCATTTTCATCAAGATCAAATAATGACTTATCACTCCAAACATCTGCTGAATTGTGATTTACATAAATAGGTATGTCTCCAAGTATTTTAATTCCTGATTTGTTTGCATATTCCTTCAATTGGAACCATTGTTTATAAAACTCAAACTGAGTAAAAAGATTAAATTTAAAGTCTGATTCGAATTCCTTTATGACAAATTCAAATAATTGTTCTGTGTAGTTATATTCTGAATCAATCCATTTGTTCCATGAAACTTTATTTTTCTGATCCAGAGTAAGAAAAGTCAGATGTTTTCTTATTGTGCTATCTTCTAAAAAAAATTGATATTCTTTTTCGTTTATATCAATATTTTTAGAAGATAGTCTCAAATATTCTTTTTTATATTCGTAAACCTTTTTGTAATCGACAAATTTCTCATTAAAAACCTTATCTTCAATTTTTATTACTTCATTAGAAGATAAATTGGTTAAGTCGATAAGGTTAATGTTTCCTAAAACAGATGAGGGACTCGAGTATGGAGAGTATTCAATTTCATCTGTTGGCCCTAAAGGTAATACTTGCCACACTTTAGTTTTTGTTTCTACCAAATAATCAATAAATTCATATGAGTTTTTACCAAAATCTCCTATTCCAACTCCACCAGGGAGAGATGTAGGATGTAAAATTATTCCACTATTTTTTTTTATATCCAAAAAAAACCTCTTATTAATAAGTATATAATAAACTTTTAAGAATTAGAAAGTTTAGTAATGGTAGAAAATCATTCACCAGAATTTATAGATAAAGATGAAGCACAGAAGTTAGACTTTTTTGAGGGTGATGTTCATTTAGGTCATTATGATATTCGTTTTAATTATGAAGATAAAAAATATTTCTCAATAACCCCAGATGGTACGTGTGTTTTAAGAGTACACACTGAACCAGGAATTAAGAAACTATGGTTACTTCTAGAAGATGACCAATTTAGACCCCTTGAAATCAGTGAGTATGCTTCAACTGATAGATTTAAGTTTTGGGAAGTTCAAATTGAGTTTCGTTCAAAAACCGCAAAATTTAGTTTTGCTGCAACTACTAATGATGATTTAAATTTATATTTTGGGACTAGTGGTATAGCAAATTTTATTTCTCCATCTGAGAAATGGATATTCAGCTCTGATGAATTTAATCGTCACAAAATACCTGACTGGGTCTACGGGGGAGTTATGTATCAGATATTTCCTGATAGATTTAAAAATGGAGATAGTTCATTAAACCTAAATGGCACATTACCTTGGGATAGCCTCCCAACAAGACTGGGATTTCACGGAGGAGACTTGTATGGTGTTATTGAAAAACTTGATTATCTCAAAGAATTAGGTGTAAATATTTTGTATCTAAATCCAATTTTTCTTTCGGGAAGTACCCATAAATACGATTCCTGGGATCATTTTAAAGTAGATGACTCACTTGGGGGAGACGAGGCATTTCGACAATTAATTACTGCTGCTCATAGTAAGGACATGAAGGTGGTTCTGGATTGTTCACTAAACCATGTTCACCCTCGTCATTATGCTTTTCAAGATTTAATTAAAAATGGTGAAGATTCTAAGTATAAGAATTGGTTTACAGTTTATGATTATCCGGTAAGACTACAGCATAGACCACATCTATATTCAAACACTTATAAAGTAGGGTGGGACGGAAATGCTGAAGAATATAAAACATATTTAGATAAAACATTTAAAGAATCAAAAGTTCCTGTCGAAATAATTCATGACGATGGACCAATAGTTGAACCTTCCTATAAAGCTTGGTGGGGTGTACCAGATATGCCGAAAGTGAATCTGGTTGACAAAGACGCAAGACAATGGGCATTAGATGTAACCGAATACTGGATTAAAAATTTTGATATTGACGGATGGAGGATGGATGTAGCTAAAGAACTTGATTTTTCTTTTTGGAAAGATTTTAGAAAGATAGCTACAGATTCTAAAAAAGACATACTTCTTTTATCCGAAATATTTGGCGATACATCTCAGTGGCTCCAAGGGGACAGATTTGATGGAACAATGAATTACTCTTTTAGAGAAGCAATGACTGATTTTTTTGCGATACAAAGAACTTCACCTCAAGAATTTAAACATGCTCTTGCTAACTTGTACTCCATGTACTCTTTTGAGGCTCTTTCTTCATGTCAAAATTTATTAAGTTCCCACGATGTTAAAAGATTTCTTAATCGATGTGGGGATAACATTGAGGGTATGTTTGGTGCAGTGTTCCTTCAAGCAACATTCCCAGGCATAGCCGGGATATATTATGGTGATGAAATTGGCCTTAAGGGTGCCGACGATCCATTTAACAGAGAACCATACCCTTGGGACTTAGAAGATACATGGAATAAGGATTTATTTAAATACACAACTGTGCTCATGAATATAAAAAATGAAAATCCAATATTAAAATATGGTAGGTTTGAACTTGTTGAGTCTACTGAAGATTTCGTTGCTTTTCGTAGAATTTTAAAGGATGAATCTCTGTTGTGCGTCATTAATAGAGATAGAACAGCTAGTAATTTCAAAATAAAATCAACAGCTCACACCGCAGAAGTTCTGTTTGGTAATAATAATGTAAAGCTTAATGAAGGCCACCTTCTTATAGAAAACTTTGAAGATATTGGAATAATTATTTCTGAAAAATAGTTAATTAGAATAATTTCAACCCTAGCTGTCTTAATTACTGTTATATTAAGAATAAATATAAGAAGTAAGGAGAACAATGAAAAGGAATAAATTACGCTATTTAGTAATTTTAGTACTGCTTTCATTAGTTGTTACCGCATGTGGAGGAGATTCTGATACTGCATCTGATTCACCTGAAGCTACGGAAGCACCTATTGAAACACTAGCTGCTCCAGCGACAACTTCACCCCCACCTGTAAAGCTTGTGGTTTGGGCTGAAGAAAAAGTTGCAACAGCACTAGACCCACTTGTTGGAGCTTATGAAGCAGCAGCAGGTGTAGATATTGAAGTGGTAGTTTACGACTTTGGTGCAATAAGGACTGACGTTCAAACTGCTGGTCCAGCAGGTGAAGGTCCAGACGTATTCTTAGGAGCACACGACTGGGTTGGAGAATTGGCAGCTAACGGAGTAGTTGCACCTCTAGATTTAGGTTCTGTAGCGTCAGATTTATTTGAAGTAGGCGTAACAGCATTTAGCTATGGGGGAGAAGTTTACGGATTCCCTTACGCAACAGAAGCTATTGCAATGTTCTACAATGCAGATCTAGTTGATTCTGTTCCAGCGACATGGGAAGAAGCAAAGACTGCTTGTGATACTGCAGGTACAGAATTCTGTGTTGGAACACCATCAAATGATGCTTATCACAACCATCCATTTATTGCTTCTGCTGGTGGATATGTATTTGCATCTACAGGTGGATTTGATGCATCAGATGTTGGTTTAGATAATGCTGGAGCTATTGCTTCCGCTGAATATCTTGACGGGCTTGTAAAAAATGGGACAGTTTATTCTGCTGATTATGGTGGAGCTATGTCAAATTTCCAAGAAGGTCGTGCATTATTCTGGATGACAGGTCCATGGGCTAGAGGAGATGCTAGCGCTGTAAATTATGGTGTTGGACTAATTCCACAGTTTGATGGAAATGCAGCAACTCCATTTGTAGGAGTAAGAGGTGCAATGGTTTCATCATTTAGTGACAACCAAGTACTAGCTCAAAGCTTTATCTTGGACTTTTTTGCTACTATTGAAGTCCAACAAGCAATGTACGAATCAGATCCAAGACTTCCAGCAACAAAATCATTATTTGCTGTAGTCGAAGCAGCTGATCCGATAGCAGCTTCATTCGCAGCAAGTGCTTCAAATGGTATTCCAATGCCAAATATTCCAGAAATGGGTAGTGTATGGGGACCTATGGCTGACGCTTTAAATGTAATTAGAGAACAAGCATATGGCACTAATGAAGAGACCGGCGTTACAATAAACAATGCTACTGATGCAGTGAAATTAGCAGCGGAACAAGTTCGTAATGCGATTGCCAGCGGTTAATTAATATTAATCATTATTAAATTGGGGCTCTGTTGAGCCCCAATTTTTTTAATGATATATTTAAGTATGAACATATCGAAAATTTTCAGATATTCCTTTCTGGCAGTTTTCAACGCTTTAATCGTATACGCAATTCCTCTCACATTAACTTTTGAGTCGTGGTTTCTACTTTCATTAATAATCGTGATAGGAGTATTAGTTAATGTAGTATATTTTTCTGAACGCTTCTTACCTATGAAATGGATTCTTCCGGGTATGATATTTATGATTTCTTTTGTTGTTTTTCCGGCAATATATAATTCCTACGTATCTTTTACTAATTGGTCTACTGGTCATATTTTGAGTAAAACTCAAGCTATTAATGTTTTAGAAGATAGGGTCTACACCCTTGATGAGCAAAAAGGTATTGAATTTGATATGTTTATCCTGCAAGATTCTAATTTAGATTTTTATTATGTAGCTAATTTAGACCCTGATAATATATTATTTGGAAAAGCTGTTCCAGAAGATGAAATATTTACTACTTCTTATGCAAAGCATGAGCCTTCCTTATTTGTTAATGATGAATTTGTTACGCCTGATGGGTATTATCTATTGCCTGGAAAAGAGCAAATAGCTAATTCATCTATTTTACAAGAACTTTCTTTGATTATTGATAAGAATACAAGAGTACAACTTTACAAGATTTCTGTTTTTGATGCATCAACTGGCAGACTTTCTTCGACGTCTCAACTGTATAAATACGATGAACTTAACGATGTAATGATAAATAATGCATCTAAATTATCATGTCCTGTGGTAAAAGACAACTTCGTATGTGATGGAAAAGAAATTGAACCTGGATGGAGAGTTTATGTCGGAGGAGAGAATTACAGAAAATTATTTTCGAATCAACGAATTAGAGGACCCCTCGGAGTAGTTACAAAATGGACATTCCAGTTTGCATTTTTCAGTGTCCTTCTTTGTTTTGTTGTAGGTTTATTTCTCAGCATGATATTAAACAAGGATGATTTAAAGTTTAAACGAATATATAGGGCTATCTTTATTCTTCCTTATGCAATCCCTGCTTTCGTATCCGTACTTGTTTGGAAGGGGCTTTTGAATCCAGATTACGGAGTGATTAATAGTTGGCTTGGTCCACTTTATGAAATATTTGACATTGAACCAATTAAGTGGCTTAAAACTAAAGAAAGTGCTCGATCAGCTGTACTACTTGTTAATACTTGGCTTGGTTTTCCTTATATGTTTTTAATAACAACCGGTGCTTTACAGTCAATACCAAAAGAGTTGATTGAGGCAGCAAAAGTAGATGGTGCATCCGGTTTGCAATCATTTTGGAAAATAACGTTCCCCTTATTAATGGTTTCTATTTCACCATTACTTATAGGTTCTTTTGCATTTAACTTTAATAACTTTACTTTAATTTTCCTACTTACTGGTGGTGGTCCTCCAATTATTGGAAGTGAGGTAGCAGTTGGATGGACTGATATTCTAATTTCTTTTACCTATAAACTTGCAATTTCAGGAGGAAGAGGAAACTTATTTGGATTGGCTTCTAGTGTCACGATAATTATATTTTTTATTGTTCTTGTAATATCTGCAATCTCATTTAGATACACAAAAAGGTTAGAGAAAATCTATGGAAACATATAAATTATTTAACTGGTTCAAAGAATATGGATGGAGACATCTCGTAGCATTATTGTTTGTTACTTTTGCAATATATCCAATCCTTTTTGTAGCTACTAACTCAGTTGCAGATTTTGCAAATTTAACTAATTCAAAATTAATTCCGGACTCATTTACATTAAAACACTATAAACTACTTTCATCTAATCCACTGGTTCCTTATTACAAATGGCTTTTCAACACATATAAAGTTGCAATTATTGCTGCATTCTTTAACGTTTTTCTTGGTACTTTAGCCGCATTTGCGTTTTCTAGACTTCAATTTAAAGGCAGAAGAGCAAGTTTATTAACTCTAGTAATAGTTCAAATGTTCCCATCTTTTTTAGCTTTTGTTGCTATCTATTTATTATTTTTCCAAATAAGTGATGTGGCCCCAATTATGGGACTTGGAACTCATTTTGGATTAATACTTGTATACCTTGGAGGATCAATTGGCTTCAACTCTTGGTTGATTAAGGGATTCATGGATACCATTTCCCCTTCTTTAGATGAAGCAGCTAAGGTCGATGGTGCTACAGAATATCAAATTTTCTCAAAAATAATTATTCCTCTAGCAAGGCCAATTTTAGTTGTTATATTCGTTATTACATTTATAGGAATTTATTCTGATTATATTCTCGCTGCAATATTTTTGAAAGATAAAAATCTTTGGACAGTAGCAGTTGGAATTAATACAGTGTTTATTGATGATTTTAATGCTGACTGGGGCGTGATTGCAGCTTCATCAGTCATAGCTGCAACACCAATAGCAGCTTTATTTGTTTTCTTTCAAAAACAAATTACTGGAGGTCTTACTGCGGGTTCTGTAAAAGGGTAGCAAGTTAATTTAAACCAAATTAGATTAGTTAAATCGAATATTTTCAAGTAAAATTTACATATTGTTAATGAGGAGAGTATGAAAAATCAATTACATGAATTTTTAAAAAATCAATCAGCGTCAATAGATGCCAAAGTTGAAGGAAAGACTTTAATAGATTATATAGATACTAATGCTGATGAGTATGCTGATTTTCCAGCAATCAATACACCTATTAATGATGAATATTCTGGTTGGGATGCAATGTCTTGGAGTGAATATAGAGAAAATATTCATAATTTAGCATCTGGCCTTATTGATATTGGATTAACACCAGGAGATACAGCTTTTATTATGTCCAACAACACAAAAGAGCATAATATTTCCGACCTTGCAATAATGCATTGCGGTGCAACTCCGTCAACCCTTTATAAGCAACTTAAATCTGGACAAATTGAATACGTAGCAAATCTCATGGAGGCTAAAGTTGCTGTTGCTGGAGATTTAGACTTATTCCATGAAATAGACAAAGCAAAAAGTGACTGTCCAAAGCTAGAAACAATAGTTGTTATTAATGGATATGAAGAGGTTAAAGACATAGATTATGTTGTATCCTATCACGAGTTATTACAACGTGGTGAGGATATCAATGCAAATGATGACACTTTATTACGAGATGCTATTAAAACAGTTACACCTGAATCACTTGCATGTTTAATATTTACATCCGGAACAACAGGTAATCCAAAAGGGGTAATGATTACGCATAGAAATGTTTTGTGGACAAACGAGAGTTTATTTGGTGAATTGGTACCAGCATCTATGCACCCAAGAATTGTTTCATATTTACCTATGGCTCATATTGCAGCTAGAGCAGGAGACCACTACCAAGCAATATATAAAACAGGTCAAATATTTCCAGTACCTGTTCTTGAAGATATGTCACTTGCACTCCCAACAATCCAACCTAGTGTATTCCTAGCCGTTCCAAGAGTATGGGAAAAATTCCAGGCTGGTTTACTTAATAAAATTAATGACTCAGACAAAGCAGATCTTGCATTAAAGGCAATTGATAATGGACTGGAAAGAGTTAAGTATGAGCAAAGTGGCGAAAGTGTTCCTTTAAAAGTCAAACTTCTTGATGCAGTCTTCAATAAATTAGTATTTTCTAAATTCAAAGAAGGTCTAGGAATTCAGAATACTGAATATTTTGTAACCGCTGCTGCAGCTATGAATCCAGATGTGCAGCGCTGGTTTCATGCTATACACATTGATGTTACTGAAATTTATGGAATGACAGAAGATACAGGTCCCGCAACAGTTGGCATCGCTTCGAATGCTGTTGAATCTTTAACTAATAAGTTAAAATCAGCAGGAGTTCCTATACCTAAGGTATTTAATCCAATTGGAAAAGTTGGAATACCCTTAGCAGGTACCGAAATAAAAATTCTAGATGATGGTGAACTTTGTATGAAAGGTGGACACGTAACTAATGGCTACTACAAACAAGAAGAGGCCACAAAAGAAGCATTTGATAGCGATGGTTGGCTTCACACGGGCGATTTAGCTGAAATTGGAGATGATGGCTATGTAAAAATTATTGGTCGTAAAAAAGAAATAATTATTACATCTGGTGGTAAAAATATAGCACCAGTAGAACTAGAAGATCTTATAAAACCACATCCACTAGTAGGACAAATTTGTATGGTTGGTGATGGTCAAAAATTTCTATCAGCACTAATAGTTTTAGATAGAGAAGGCACAAGTGAAAAATGGGCGAGTGATAATTCGGTAGACTATGATATTGAAAATTTTCATAATAATCCCGAAGTACTCAAAGCTATTCAATCTCAAATTGATAAAGCTAATAGTAAAGTTGCAAATGTCCAGCAGATAAAGAAATTTACAATTCTAGAAGAGGAGTGGACTGATACAAGTGGAGAATTAACACCAACATTAAAACTAAAAAGAAATGTTATTAACGAAGTATATAAAGATAAAATCGATGCAATGTATAAGGAGTAAATATGAGTCAGGTAAATTTTGAAAATAGAACAGTTATTGTTACAGGTGCAGGTAACGGCCTAGGCAAAGCTTATGCTCTAGAACTAGGTAGTAGGGGAGCAAAAGTTGTTGTAAATGATCTTGGTGGCTCAGTAGATGGTTCAGGCTCCGCAAATTCACCTGCTGATGATGTTGTTGATGAGATAGTAAAAAATGGTGGTGAAGCTGTCGCCAACTATGATTCTGTTGCAACAAAAGAAGGCGGAGAGGCTATTGTTCAATCTGCTTTAGATAACTATGGGACTGTAGATGCAGTAATTAATAATGCTGGTATTTTGCGTGATAAGAGCTTTGCTAATATGTCTGAAGATGAACTTTCACTCATATTAGACGTTCACTTAAAGGGTACCTTTTTTGTTACTCAGCCTGCATTTAAGGTTATGAAAGAGAACAATTATGGAAGAATCGTTAATGTAGCATCACCTTCTGGATTATTTGGTAACTTTGGGCAAGCCAATTACGGGGCTGCCAAAATGGGAATAGTAGGGCTTTCAAACGTACTGTCAATTGAAGGTGCTAAATATAATATAAAAGTTAATGTTATTGCTCCAACTGCTTACACTCGAATGACTGAAGCACTACTCCCTGAAGATGTAGGCAAACTTTTTAGTGCTGAGCTAGTTACACCCATGGTTGTATACTTAGCATCTGAATCATGTGAACCAACCCATGAAATATTTGGTGTAGCAGCAGGACGTTTTGCAAGGATAGGGATAATTACTCATAATGGTTACGTCAACACTAGTGCGACTGCTGAGGATATAGCAGGCAATATTGATGAGATTAGAACTATCAAAGATGGAACTTATCCTTTAAGCAATGAGGACGAGTTAATGATTATTCAAAAAGCAATACAGGGAAGCTGACCTAAAAATACATTTTAATGTATAATTTTTTATGGAAAACATAGACACAAAACAATTAGATTCTGAAGAGTTGGTAAATAGAAGACTTGAAGAATTGATTGACTTTAGAACTGATGGGCAAGATCTACAAGAATTTTGGGGTAAGCAATATGATCTTGGTTTAGCCTGGGTTCAATTTCCTGAAGGTTCCGGAGGTTTAGGGCTTAATCCTAAGTACCAAATGATAATAACTGAACGTCTAAGAAGTGAAGGTATATCACAACAAAATAGAATAGCTAATATTCTAGGAGTGGGTATGGGTGCCCCCACAATAATAGAGTATGGGACTCCTGAACAGATTCAAAAATATTTAAAGCCAATGTTTACTGCTGAGGAAATATGGTGTCAATTGTTCTCCGAGCCTGGTTCAGGATCAGATTTAGCAAGTTTATCAACAAAAGCAGTAGATGATGGAGATGGATATATTGTAAATGGTCAAAAAGTTTGGACAACCCTTGGTCATCTGGCTAAATGGGGTTTATTAGTTACAAGAACTGATCCAAATGCTCCTAAACATAGGGGATTAACATTTTTTATTGTTGATATGGAGTCAGTGGGAGTTGAAGTCAGACCATTGAGGCAAATAACTGGTGAAGCTGAATTCAATGAAGTATATTTTACGGATACAAAAATACCTAAAGAAAACATATTAGGAGGTTTAGGAGAAGGCTGGAGAGTATCACTCGCTACATTAATGAATGAGCGAGTAGCTATAGGCGGTAACGTGAGAGAAAGAGGAAGCGGAGCTCCTGGTCATCTGGTCCAAATATGGAAAGATAAAGATTTAAAAGATCCAATTCAAAAGGATAAACTCATTGAATTATGGATTCAACAAGAAGCAGTCAGATTAACAAATATAAGAGCTTCTGAACTTAGAGAAAAGGGTACACCAGGTCCCGAAGGTTCAACAAGTAAGCTTTATGAAGCTGAAATCAATAAAGCATCTTACGAATTTGGTATGGAATTATTAGGTAATGATGGGCTATTGTTTCCAAGAGGTTATTCGCTTACACAACCTGAATTAAATTTTGATAATGACACCTTTGGCTTCACTGATACTCAAAGCTTGTTTCTTCGTTCAAGAGCAAACTCAATTGAGGGTGGAACATCAGAAATTATGCGAAATATTATTGCGGAACGTGTTCTAGGATTACCCGGAGAACAAAAGCTAGACAAAGACAAGCCATGGAAAGATATTCCTCGCTCTTAGTTTTTGATAATTAAACAAAAATTTCCATTTTTACAATGAACTTCTATTTTATTTCTTAAAGTTATGTTTCTTAGTGTTCTGGAAGATCCATACGGGATGTTTTCATTTAAAATATCCCATTTAGAACCTTTAATAGTTAAGCTATCTAAATCAGAAAGTGGAAGTATGCTAAAAACTTTATTTTTCTCAACTTCCACAACCATCTGAGTATTAAAAAAAATGTTTTCTACTCTTGTTATCCATTTAATAATTCCATGGTGTTTAAATGATGAAAGCTTTAAAAAATTAGAAAATAAATGATCTAATTCCTTACCTTCACCACCGATGACAGTTATTGATTCAACATTTAATTCTTTCGTTGTTTCTAGGGCAAGTTCTAAATCTGTTTTATCCTTATCTACACTGAATGATAATATTTTGGCACCATCTCGTTCCGCACGTTTTTTTGTTCCACTTTTTATTGAATCTAAATCTCCAATAATATGAGTGGGTATAAAAAATAACTTGTATAGAAACTCAGTGCCTCCATCCACTCCAAAAATATAATCATAACTCTTATTAAGTTGATTTCTATCAACTGAACATTCTCCATTAAGCGAAATTAAAATATTACTCATACTTACTGAAGGTTATCATAGATTAGGCCTCAATAATTGGTGACGCTATTTCAAGTGAAGTTTCCAAAGCTTTCATTACATTAGATTTACTCTCTCCTTGAGAGAATACAAATCCTAGATATTTTTCTCCATTAGGAGGCATTTCTAGATATGTATTTTTTGATACGGTTATGTCTACAGCTGATACATTCTCAATCTCCATAATTTCTTCATTATTTATGGACACGAACTTTCCTGTTTTTGGCACAGGTAACATTAAAACACCAACATATTTATTTAGTAATTCTAATTTTTTAAAAGTTCCTGTACTAAATGCAAATAGTATAAGTTCTTCTAGTGACTGCTTAAATAGGCCAAAGCTTAAACACCTTGAGCAGAGACCACCTATCATTCTTGGATTTATTTCAATGATAAATATATCATTATTTATTACTTTAAACTCAGCATGAATTGGTCCATTTGTTAAGCCAATTTCTTTACATGCCATTTGAATTTTATCTTTCACCTCATCAATAATTTCTTCATCTAAATTACTAGGAGTCATGTATATTGATTCCTCAAAGAAAGGTTCAACAAAAACTAGTGGTTTTTCGAAAACTACAAAATTTGATAGTTCTGAATTTATAAGCATACCCTCATATGCATATTCATCACCCTCAATAAATTCTTCAATAACTAGTTCATCTCGCTTGCAATCTTTAATGATATTTTTGACTAACAACGAATTTATATTCTCAGTAGAAATCTTTATAACTTTGTTACTTGCAGTGCCTTTAGTAGGTTTTAGTACTCCTATTTTTGATGTAGCAATAAAATTTTCAATGTCAGTAATATTATTTACATATTGATTTTTAATTCTTATATCAGTAATTTCATTGAAAATATTACGAGACTTATATTTATCCATAGCTAAATTCACTGAGTCAAAGTTATTTCCAGTTGCATTTAACAAATCACTTAATCTAGAGGCATATCTCAATGAAGAGTGGTCTACAGGTAAAACGTGTGTTATGTCATTTAGCTTTTCAAGTAATTGTTGCGGAACATCTAAGGAAAAATCTGAAATAAAAATATTGTCAGTTAACTTTTCTGAAATCTGTTGACTATCAGTAATAATAGAAAACGGAATATTTAATTTCTTAGCTGCTTTTACAAAGTCATTAGATTTGTAACTGAGCTCAGGTATAACCAGCAATACTTTTTTCATTTATTTTACACAATCCACAATTTCACTATCATTATTATATGACAGATTTTAAATTTGATATAGGTGAGAAAGCAATTGCTAAAATTCTTGAAATTAAAGAACAAGAACCTGGTGATAATGATTATGCTTTATTTTTACAAATTGACGGAGTTCAGGGAAATCAATACACCTATGATCTTAGTTTTTTAGATTTAGAACAAGCTAGATCTGACGATAAACGTCTTGAGTTTGGAGAATTAGTAGTAATTATTGCTTCCAAAGATCTAGATAAATTTGATAATTCCAAATTAGAGCTTTCAGATGATCCTGCGGCTCCTGGTCTTACAATGGATAATCCGAACACACCAAGTCCAGAAATTTTTGGTAATCCAGATGAAATGCCTGAGTTAACAGGTGAACTTGCTGAAAAAGTTCAAACAGTATTAGAGTCTCAAATTAACCCAGCAATTGCCTCTCATGGTGGAGTCGCACAATTAGTTGGGGTAGAGGGACAAGATATTTACCTAAAACTTGGTGGTGGATGTCAAGGTTGTGGAATGGCTCAAGTGACTTTAACTCAAGGCATTGAAACATCATTGAGGGAGGCTATCCCTGAGATAGGAAATATTATTGATGCAACAGATCACGCTTCAGGAGACAACCCTTACTTTGAATCTGCCAAAAAGTAATTAAAATTTAATTACAGTTTTACCTATATTTTTTCTATTTAGAAAGTTATCCATTGCAGTAGAGACTTCTTGAATTGAGTAAACATTTTTAGGGTTAATATTTAGTTTTCCCTCATTGATAAATCCTATTAATTCTTTAAAGTCCTCTGCTGTTTCTTTTGGAGAAGTTTGTGTCCATCTTCCCCACCAAACTCCAACTATCGACACACCTTTAACTAGTGTTATATTCAATGGAATTTTTGGAATTTCACCTTGGGCAAAACCAATTACAAGAAGCCTTCCATTCCAAGCCGTTGCACGCAACGCTTCTTCAGAAACGTTACCACCAACAGGGTCAACTACAATGTCTACACCTTTTCCACCAGTAAGTTTTTTAGCTGACTCTTTAAGATTTTCTTTGTCGTAGCGTATTACATGATCTACACCTAAGCTTTTAACGTACTCTTCCTTTTCACTTGAACCAACTGCCGCTATGGTCGTCAGTCCTAATATTTTACCTAATTGTATAGAGGCAGTGCCAACTCCACCAGATGCACCTAGTATTAAAAGTGTTTCGCCGCTTGTTGCTTTTGCACGTCTTTTAAGGGCATAATAAGTTGTGCCGTAATTTATTGGAAGACTTGCTCCTGCTAATGAATTAATGTTGTCTGAAATTGGAATAACGAGTTTTTTATTTATACATACATACTCAGAAAAACCACCTATCTCTGGTAGGCCAATAACTTTCATACCTTTTTTTAGGTCAACATCCTTACCTACTTGCTCAACATATCCACAAACCTCATTACCAGGAGTAAATGGTGGTTCAACAACTACCTGATATTTTCCTTGGACTAAAAGAGCATCTGGATAATTCACACCTGCAGCATCTACCTTTACAAGGACTTCGTCGTCATGAGGGTTTGGAATATCAACTTCCTTAATCTCAAGTAATTTCGGATCTCCTAATTTTGTACATACCACCGATTTCATAGTTTTTTCCTCTCATTTACTCCAGATAAGTTTTTAGCAAAATCTTTTTTCTGCTCCATGTCAACCCCACGTTTAATTTGCACTCTTTGGGCTTGAGGAGAACCTGCACCATGTAAAGATTCAGTCAGGTATGCAACAGCATTTCTACCAAGGGTCATATTTTCGATTAATCTGAGTATCTTAACTCTATCTTCAGCGTTGATATCTTTTTTACCTTTTAAATATTTTTTTAAGTCAGATGACATTACACCTTCATTGAAGTCCATACCAGAAGGCATTGATCCTACCAAACCACCAGCAAGATCTTGAGCTAATCTTCCTATCTCAAAGGTTTCTTTCGTAACATGTTGTTTGCAAACGTTTGCTAATAAATCATCATTAATAAAGTTCCCTGATTTTGTTAATTTTCCTTGAAGAGATGAAGCAATACCAGTAGCGTAGATCGTTTCATTGAGTTTATTCATCTCTACAATTTTGTCTTTGATATGTGATGCTTCCTCTACACCGTTATATTCAGCAATTGTTGCAGCTGCTCCAATCAGTACATCACCTACCCCTGCCTTACAAACATAAGACCTCCGGTGGTATGTTGTAAATCTTTCAACAAGCATCGATGCAAAGTCATATTCACCATCCATGAATATGTATTCATTAGGTATAAATACATTATCAAAAATTACCATTGCTTCCTGACCTGCATAATACTTATTTCCCACGTCATACTCACCAGGCTCCATACTTCTTGTATCACATGATTGTCTACCATAAATATATGTTATCCCCTCAGCATCAACAGGTATTGCTCCAACAATTGCATAATCCTTATCTTTATCTGTCAATCTAAGAGTTGGCATAACAACCATCCAGTGTGAATTTATGCAGCCTGTCTGGTGAGCCTTAGCTCCCTTAACGAAAACACCTTTTTCATTTCTATCTACTACACGAAGATACAAATCTTCATCTTCCTGCTCGTGTGGTAATTTAGACCTGTCTCCTTTTACGTCAGTCATAGCTCCACCAACAATAAGGTTGTATTTATGCATCTCAGTTAAAAACTCAACAAAATTGCTGTGATAGTGTGTTTTATTTTCTTCATCGATTTCAAATGTAACAGAATGTAATGCATTAAAAGCATCCATGCCTACGCATCTTTGAAAGCATGTACCAGTAAGTTGACCAAGTTTTCTTTGCATTTTATTTTGCATAAATAAATCATCGCTACTCTCTGCAATGTGAAGAAATCTATTTATAGATTCACCTGTGTAGGGTGATTTTACAGAGGCCAATTCTGGTTCTCTAACAGCAAGTTCATAAGTTTCCGCCATAGCTTCAACACTAGGTTTTATTATGGGATGATTAATAGGATCTTCAACAAGTTCACCCATAAGGTATATTTTTAAATTTCTATCTGATATTGATTTTATGTAAGAATTCTTATCAAAAATTTTCTCCATACAATAGTATAAAGGTTCATCCAAAAATGAAAAAATCTAAATGTCTATTTATGAGTATATGTTGTTTGTTTTAATCTAGATTACTTCAAATAATCCTGCAGCACCCATTCCACCACCGACACACATAGTGACTACAACAAACTTAGCATTTCTTCTTTTTCCCTCAATAAGAGCATGCATTGTCATTCTGGCACCAGTCATCCCATAAGGGTGTCCGATGGAGATAGAACCTCCATTTACATTATAAATATTTGGATCAATTCCTAATTCATCTCTGCAATAAAGAGCTTGAACAGCAAACGCTTCATTCAATTCCCATAGGCCAATATCATCAACTGAGAGATTAAATTTACTTAATAAATTTGGTACCGCAAGTACAGGACCTATACCCATTTCTTCTGGAGCTAGTGCTGATACAGTCATTCCTCTGTAGTATCCAAGTGGATTAAGACCTTTTTCTTCTGCTTGTTTAGCTTCCATCATGACTACAGATGCAGAACCATCTGATAGTTGAGATGCGTTACCAGCTGAAATGAACTTACCTTCGCCATATACTGCAGGAAGTGATGAGAGACCCTCCAATGTAGTTTGAGGTCTATTACCCTCATCTTTTTTAAGTTCAACAGTTTCTTCAGTGATTTCTCCAGTTTCTTTATTTTTGACTAGTTTTGTTGATGTCGTGGCAATGATTTCATCATCAAATTTTCCAGCTTCTTGGGCAGCTGCTGTTCTCATTTGACTCTCTAAAGAATATTCATCTTGAGCTTCTCTTGAAACATTGTATTTTTCTGCAACATAGTCTGCAGTTTCTATCATTGGCATGTACGCATTTTGTTGCATATCTAAAACTAAGGGGTCGGAATCTAACCTGAAGTCAGCTGTTTGTACAAGTGAAATAGATTCAATTCCTCCTGCAACAACAACATCCATATTATCTGTAATGATTTGTTTTGCTCCAGTTGCAATTGCCATAAGTCCAGATGAGCACTGTCTGTCAATTGTCATACCCGGTACTGAATGTGGCAAACCAGCTGCCATTCCACTTAATCGTCCAATATTTAATGCTTGAGTGCCTTGTTGTTGCGCACAGCCCATAATTACATCTTCTACTTCTGAAGCTTCTATACCAGCTCGTGAAATTGCTTCTTTAATAGAATATGAACCTAGGGTAGGAGCACCTGTATTATTGTATGCTCCTCGATAAGCTTTACCAATTGGTGTCCTTGCTGCTGATACTATGACTGCTTCTCTCATAAATTACTCCTTAAATTGTTTTTTTATTCTTTTACTATGTACAAAGTTAATGTTTCAATAACTGCTGCTGGTTTCTCAACCCCTTCAATTTCAATAGTTACTGTAGTTTTCACTAACCATCTTCCATTTTTTTTATATTGTGCATCAGTCAAGATGAATCTGCCTCTTATTTTACTATCTACAGGTACAGCTTCCATAAATCGAACTTTATCTGACCCATAATTTACGGCTGTTTGCATTTCTGCAGGCATAAACCCTGATGTTGCTGACATATAGGAAACCAAACTCAATGTTAAAAAACCATGTGCAATTGTTGTATCCCATGGTGTAGGGGCTGATTTAGCTAGTTCTGGATCTACGTGTATAAATTGATGATCGTTTGTTGCATCTGCAAACTGATTAATTCGTTCTTGTGTAATTTCTATCCACTCGGAAAGGCCTATTTCTTCACCAATATGGTTTTCAAGTTCTGTTGCTGGAATAACTTTCATAAAATCTCCTTCAATAGATTTATATTAGATGCTTTTTTGGCAAAATTTATAGTACTTTGTCCAAATGCATCTATTTCTTTTTTTTCTGTATCACCATAATAACCAAGTGAGTATCTTACGTAGACACCTTCCATTATCATGGCATGTTTCCAAAACGATAATCTTATATAAAATTCTATATCCTTTAGATCAAGAGATGATTCTTTTTCATATATAGAAAGTATCTGATTTCTGTTCAAAAAACCATCACTTAAAGATGGTGAATATATAAAAGGAGTGTCTTTTTCTTCTATGTTGGCCCAAGAAGCAATGATTGTTCCTAAGTCAGCTAATGGATCACCCAAAGTACATAGCTCCCAATCTAAGATTGCACTAACTTCATTATTCATAATTCTTACATTGTCTAATCGATAATCTCCATGAACAATACTTACTCTTTGTTGGTTAGGGATTGTCTCAAACAAAATATCTGTTGCTTTATCTAAATCTGGTATATTTCTAATAGTTTGTGATGCAAACTGCTTACTCCATCTTGTAAGCTGCCTTTTAACATATTCTTCATGTTTTCCTAGATCGCTCAGATTAGAAGAAGCTACATCGTAATTATGTAGTTCAACTGCTGCTTTAATAAAAGAATTTGAGATTTTTTCTTTTGCATCCTTAGAATACGCTTCAGCTACAACGTTATCTGATATTGTTTGACCATCTACATACTCCATAATGTAAAAATCTTCATCAGAAATATCTCTGTCAGTACATAAGGCAATCGGGTTTGGGACTTTAATTTTACTTTTGGATAATTCTGAGATTATTCTATATTCTCGCTGCATATTATGAGCCGATTCAAGTTTATTTCCGAATGGAGGTCTTCTTAATACATATTTGTATGTTCCATCTTCAATTTTAAATGTAATGTTTGATCTTCCGACTTTGAACTGGTCGAATGTAAAGTTTTCATCAAGCTTTGTAACTGATGCAATATGTTTACGTATTGTATTATTAAAAAAGTCCATCAAATAATATATTACATAAAGATTGTTCACGAGAGTTAAATATTGATAGAATAAATTGTGGATTTTAATTACTCAGAAAAATCATTAGATTTACAAAAAAAACTAAATAAATTTTTCGAAGAACACATATACCCAATTGAGCAAGCTTACGATCAAGAAATTGAAGATTCTGGTAATTCTTTACATATCCCCGATATTCTTGATGAACTTAAAAATAAGGCTAAAGAGGAAGGTCTATGGAATTTATTTTTACCAGATAGTGAATACGGAGCTGGCTTAACCAATGTCGAATATGCTCCACTTGCTGAAATCACCGGCAAAGTTTGGTGGGCACCAGAAGTTTTTAATTGTTCCGCACCTGATACTGGAAACATGGAGGTTCTATATGATTTTGGCACTGATGAGCAGAAAGAAGAGTGGTTAACACCATTGCTAGACGGCTCTATTAGATCTTGCTTTGCCATGACGGAACCAGATGTCGCATCGTCTGATGCAACTAATATTAGTAGTTCGATTGTAAGTGATGGAGATAACTATATTATAAATGGTCGTAAATGGTGGACATCAAACGCTATTAATCCTAGGGCTAAAATATGTATATTTATGGGTGTAACAAATCCTGAAAATGCACCGCATCAACGACAAAGCCAAATATTAGTACCTATGGACTCAGATGGTATTTCTATTATTAGACCTATGCAGGTGTATGGATATGATGATGGATACACAGGTCATCCTGAACTCTTATTTGAAAATGTAGTTGTTCCGAAAAAAAATATTATTGGGGGAGAAGGACTTGGTTTTAAGATTGCACAGGCAAGATTAGGTCCAGGAAGAATTCATCACTGTATGAGGGCAATAGGCATGGCTGAGCGTGCATTAGAGCTTATGATTAAAAGATCTCTTTCAAGAGAAGCTTTTGGAAAACAACTTTCTGACCAAGGAGTTATTCAGGAGTGGATTGCAAAATCTAGAATAAAAATTGAAGAAGCTAGATTACTTACACTAAAAACAGCTTGGCTGATTGATACTTACAGCAAGGAAGAAGCCAAAATAGAAATTTCATCAATTAAAGTAACCGTTGTTGAAGCAGCATCTTATGTCATAGACAAGGCTATTCAAGCGCATGGAGCTATGGGCTTATCTCAAGATACTCCCTTAGCACGAATGGCAGCTGGAGCCAGGGTATTAAGAATTGCTGATGGTCCAGATGAAGTCCACTTAAGATCAATAGCTAGAAGAGAAATGAATAAATATAAATGAATGAAGAAATAGGAGTGGTTGGTGGCGGACAAATGGGAAGTCAAATAGCAGCCTTATCAGCTATGGCAGGGTATGAAACTCATATTTATGATAAAGATACTGAAAATGTGACTTCTAAACTTAAATTTGCTGAAGATAACCTTAAGAATCTTATTTCAAAAAATAAATATACAGAAGAGCATTTAGCTAACTTTAAAGATAATCTCCACGTAACTGAAAGTATTGATTCTTTATCAGAAAATAAGACATTCATTATTGAAGCTGTGGTTGAGAGACTTGACGTTAAGCTTGAAATTTTTTCACAACTATCGGAAATTACAGATTCAGAAGTAGTTTTAGCAACAAATAGTTCCTTCATAGCTGCATCTGAAATAGCAAAAGACTGTATGCATGTACAAAGATTTATTAACATGCATTTTTTCTATCCACCTTTAAGAATGGACCTTGTTGAGATTTCTTATCCTGAATCAACAGCTACAGAAGTTATTTCAAGAACTCAATCCGTAGGAAAATCAATGGGTAGATCTATTGTTACTTTAAAGAAAGAAACTCCGGGTTTTATAGTAAACAGGATGCTTGCTGCTCTTGTTGATGAAGCATATGAGTTATATGATGAAGGTATAGCTGATTTTGAAGATATAGATTTAGCCATTAAAAAAGGTTTAAACCATCCGTTAGGCCCTTTCGAACTTTCTGACTATTCAGGTCTAGATATTCACTATTATGCAAAATTAAAGATTTTCAATGAAACTAAAAATCCAAACGATTATCCAAAGAAATTTTTAGAGAAAAAAATTCAAGATGGTGATTTAGGTGTTAAGACTGGAAAAGGTTTTTATAATTACAAAAAGGATTAGTTATCAAAATCTTCATCCTTTATATTAAAAAAGAATTCTCTTTCTGCCAGTATTTTTAATACAATTCTTTCTGTCTGTATTGTGAAAGGATAAGGTTTTCCAAAGTATTTATCGGATAAGGATTGAATATTTTTTTCTGCATCTTCACCGGTAATTTCTCCAATAACTTTACCCCTAATTTCTACGAATTTAAAAGGATCGTCATGTTTCCATATCATTACGCTGACCCTTGGATCATTTTTTATATTTTTATATTTAACCCTATGTATTTCAGTATTAATAAGAATATGTTCACCATCGGTATCAACCCACATTGTGTGTGTTTGGGGAGATCCATCTTTAAATAAGGTAGTTAATGCTGCATAATTTGGACCTTTAGCCATTTTGATAGTTTTTTCATCTAAAGCCATATAATCACTTTAATATAATCATATGAAAGTTGTATTACAAAGAGTTAATTCAGCGAATGTAAAAATAGACAATACTATCATTTCAGAAATTCAGACTGGTGTTGTATTACTTTGGGGAATTAAAAAGGGTGATACTGTCAGGGATGCAGATGTATTAATTAAGAAGATTGTAAACTTGAGAATATTTTCAGATTCTTCTGGAAAAATGAATAAATCAATACAGGAAATTTCAGGCCAGATATTATTAGTAAGTCAATTTACTCTTTTGGCAAATACATCTAAGGGAAATCGACCTTCTTTTATTGAGGCAGAGGATCCTATTAATGCAGAACAACTACTTTCGTATATTTCAAAAGAACTAACCACATATGCAAAAGTTGCTGAAGGTAAGTTTGGAGCTTATATGAATATTTCACTTGAGAATGATGGTCCGGTAACTATTATTTTGGAGTCCGAAAATGGACAACTAAAACTTTAAGCTGATTGTAACTTTATTTTATTAGGATCTTTTTCACCGGAAAGTTTTTTATCGAGGTAATATTCATTTCCTGCCCAAAGGTGTAGTCCTAATCCAAACTTCATAGCACATCTTTTGAAAGAGTCAGATTCAGCATGCTTTGCATTAGTACCATCATTACCTTGATCATTCTCTACGTCCCCTATAGCTGTAACTGTTACTAGTTTTCCATCTACATCTACAGTAAGTTTCCCGAAACACCCTACAACTTTTCCAAGTTTTTCTTCTCTTATCAATTCAACTACTTCCCAGTTAAATGGTCCACAAACTTCCAACAGTCTTTGTGTTATTACGGAATGGGGAATGTAATTACCAAATTTACCTTTAGGAGCTTTTTTGACCCATTCATCTGGAAATTGTCTTGATAGTTCGTATAATTGGTTCATTTTATTCTTCTTTCTTTATGTTTTAGTTCTTTTGCCCACATAGGTGCAGAATTATTGTTCACATTTATAGTTTTAAGTTCAGGGGTATCTTTCCACTCTTTGTAGAGGAACGTGTCTCTTATCATTTCAGTATTTTGTTCCTTATTAGAAGCAACTGCGTCAAGTCCTTTAAGTTTTGGAACAAAATTTTGACCCATAATTGCTATTAGAGATTCTGTTAATTCTTCATCATCTGTGGATTTTTCGATTATCCATTTAATTAAATTTTTTAAATCATGAACTTTCCATGTGTAGGATTTATTAAAAACAAATACTTCGTCACCGAGCCTCACAGCACCATTTCCTTCTATATTTTTAGCCATCTTTACATCGCTGAAAGTTTTAATGTTTGAACTAGTATTTTTAACTACACTGGTTGTGCTTCTTGCTGTCCAAAGAAACTCAAGATCACCTGTGTTTGTTAATTCTTCTCCAAATCTTGTAACAGTTAAATCTAATTCATTCGAATCTTGAGCAGATACCTCCTTAGTTAACTCAAGAATCTCATCTATTTTATTTCCCATTTATTTCTCCTAACTTAAGCAGCTTCATTAACTACATTATGACAGCTACAGTTGTCATTGTGATTTCTACAGATCACAATAGTTTCTACACCAATCATATTTAGGATATCTTCTATTTTATTATTTTTCATACTTCAAATATACAAATTACGTATGACAAAAAATTTTTTTTCAAGACGTTTCATTTTATTTGCAATACAATGATTAATAATGACAAATCCTCAGTTATTTGAATCTCAGATGTACAGAGAAGTAATTAGACAGTACGAAGAAGTTTCTGAATTCATAAATTTAGACTCGAACATTAGAGAGCGTTTGAAATATCCACAAAGAGCATTAGTAGTTACATTTCCATTCAGACGAGACGATTACGAAGAAGTAGAAACAGTTGTTGGATACAGGGTTCAACATGTACTTTCAATGGGACCAACAAAGGGGGGCATCAGATATGCACCTAACGTAGACCTTGGTGAAGTAACTGCACTATCTATACTAATGTCTTGGAAATCAGCAATAGTTGGCTTACCTTTTGGTGGAGCAAAGGGAGGGGTTGCAATTGATCCGACTTCATTAACACGAGCAGAAAAACAAAGAGTTACAAGAAGATACACAGCTGAACTTCTCCCAGTAATTGGTGTAGAAAAAGATATTCCAGCACCTGATTTAGGGACTGACGAACAAACTATGGCCTGGATCATGGATACTTATAGTAATTTTGTAGGCTCACCTCAACCAGGAATTGTAACTGGAAAACCTGCTGCACTCGGTGGTTCAGTTACACGAAGAGAGGCAACAGGTAGAGGAGCTGTTGCAGTAACAGCTCAAGCAATGGATAAAATCGGTAAAACATATGAAGGTTCTGATATTGTGATACAAGGTTTTGGAAATGTTGGTCGATATGCTGCTCTTGATTCTTATGAGAGGGGAGCGAAGGTTATTGCAGTAAATGATTTAGGTGGAGCAATCATCAATCCCAATGGCATCAATATTCCAGAACTGTTTAAATATACTGCTAAGAATCACTCAGTAGCAGGATTTGATGGTGCGGATAAACTTTCACAAGATATATTGGAATTAAAATGTGATGTACTAATTCCAGCAGCAATTGGAGGTGTGATTACTACTTCAAATGTTAACAATATTAAAGCACACGTTATTGTCGAAGCTGCAAACTCTCCAACTACAGTAAGTGCTGATAAAATCCTACGCGATAATAAAGTATTATTAATCCCAGATATTTTGGCAAATGCTGGGGGTGTTACGGCATCTTATTTTGAGTGGGTTCAAAATAGACAAAACTACCTTTGGAAAGAAAAAGACCTACATGAAAAGTTTATTGACATAATGACTTCTGCATTTGAAGAAGTATGGACGATATCACAAAAAAATAATTGTGATCTAAGAACAGCTGCACTAATAAAGGGAATCAAAAGGGTTGCTGCTGCGAAATTAACTAGGGGGTTATTTCCCTAATAACAAGTTTATATCTGTAAGTATTCCTTCTTTTTCTACTTCAAGTGAAGAAATCTCTTCTTTTAACTCATTGATATTTATGTTTTTCAAAGGGCTTGAATCAGGTAACTCATCTTGATTTTCAAACATTTCGAGAGCATCGAGAGTTTCATTAATTTCAGCTATTTTTTCAACAATTTCTCTTAATTTATCGGTACTTGGGGCTTCTTTATTAAACAAGGGACAGATTGGTTTGTAGTAGCACCAATCTTTACAGAGTGCATTCTTTGTGGCTGGAAATTCGTTATTTTCAAAAGCATTTTTAATATCCTGCCAAATAGAAAGTATCTCGACTTTTGCTTCATCTAGCATGGTATCGTCTATTTTTAATGTATGGATTGTAGAGTTTTTAAGATATATTAATTTCAATTCTTTAGGAGTGACACCTATTTCATCTCTTATTAGTAGGGCGTATAGTTTAAGTGCAAAGAAACGGGGCTCTTTATATTTTGCCATCGGTGCTTTTCCTGATTTATAGTCAACAATTATTAAATTTCCATCTTTATCCTCATCCATGCGATCTAAAATTCCGCGTAAATTTAAATCTTCAATTGAACCCCTAACCCACCTTTCTTGTTCAAGTGGTTCTAGTTTCTGAGGATCTTCAAGTTTCAGATAGTTGTGAAGTAGATTAAGACCTTCCTGTCCCCATTCTCTTTCATCTTCAATAGAATCAAATAAATTTACGTGTTCATCGTTACCTCTTACATTTGACCATGCTTTTCGAAAAAGATCATAAAGAACTTCTGGAGTTCTTTGATCATTTGGCAGGTCATATAAATCTTCTAATGCTTGGTGTACTGTTGTTCCCTTTGCTTGTACTAAATTAGTAGGCTCTTTTATTTTGTCTACATTAGAAAATTTGAACTGCTTAGGACAGGTTTTGAATTGTGATGCTCTAGAAGGAGACAAATTTTTTATCATATTTAAACTATAACTGTATTTATATTAATTTTTATAAATTGTAATCTTAGAATATGAACAGATTTATAAAAATACTCCAAATCATTGGTGTTACTTCATTTATTTTATATTTTATTGTTGCCATGCTGTATAACTCAGCAAGTTGGTTTAATTTTCTATTTAATTAGTCTTTAAAAAATTACATATAGCTATCAATTGCTAAAGTGATTGAATGAACAATAGCAAAATCAAAGTAGCGGTATTAGGAATTGGTAATTGTGCAAGTTCACTTGTTCAAGGCCTTGAATATTATAAAATTAACGACACAGAAAATGGACTTATTTCTGATGTAATTGGTGGCTATAGAGTCTCAGATATTGAAATTGTTGCAGCATTCGATATCAATAAAACTAAAGTTGGAAAAGATCTCTCTGATGCAATATTCACTGAGCCAAATAATACAACTAAGTTTTCAGAAGTACCTAGTTTAGGCGTAGAAGTCAGTCCAGGTAGAGCCTTAGATGGTATCGGTAAATTTGTAGAAGATATTATAGATCCTGTGGATGATTCAGATGCAGTTGTAGAAGTATTGAAATCCTCTAAGGCTGAAATCCTTGTTAATCTTCTTCCTGTGGGTTCTGATGAAGCAGTCAAGTTTTACGCAGAATGTGCAATTGAAGCCGGCGTTGGGTTCATTAACTGTATACCAGTATTTATAGCTAGAGATAAAGAGTGGTACCAAAAGTTTGCTGATAATGGCATACCTTTGATTGGTGATGACATTAAGAGTCAAGTAGGTGCAACTATTGTTCATCGTGCATTAGCGCAATTATTCTCCGATAGAGGTATCAATCTAAAACGTTCATATCAGCTAAATGTGGGTGGAAACATGGATTTCCTTAATATGCTCGAGGAAGATAGGTTACAAACTAAAAGAACAAGTAAAACGACTTCAGTTACTTCCGTTGCAAATAAAGGCAAAGGTATGGACAAGGGGTCCGTAAGAATTGGTCCATCAGATTACGTTGAGTGGTTAGAAGATCGTAAAAAAGCATTTATAAGACTTGAGGGAGAAGCTTTTGGTGGAGTGCCTTTAAATATTGAACTTCAGCTTGAAGTTTGGGATTCTCCAAACAGTGCTGGTGTTGTCATTGATGCTATTAGGTACATGAAATTCTTTGCTGAAAAAAAAGATTTAAAATCTTTGGATCTTGTTTCAGCTTGGCTAATGAAAGCACCTGCTGAAGCTGCTAAAGATACTGAAACTTTGAAAAAGCTACACGAATTAACTCACGTAGATTCTAAATAGCACTCACTGATTTAGTAAACATCTCCATTGCTTCATTAACTTGTTCTTCAGGAGTGGTCAACGGACCCATAAACCTAATAACATTTCCTTCAAGTCCACAATTAACCAAAAGTAGACCATTATTTTTTGATTGTTCAATTATTTTCATTGCTATTTCTTTAGAAGGATTCTTAGTTTTAATATCTTCTACGATTTCGACTCCAATCATTGTTCCATAACCTCTTATTTCACCAATGAAATTATTCTCTGCTTGAAGGCTAAGAAGAGCTTCATTCATTATTAATGCATGATTTTTAACATTTTCTAATATATTTTCTTCATCAAATACTTCGAGTACTCCTAAAGCTGCTGCACAAGATACCGGAGAAGCACCAAATGTACTTCCAATACCTGCATCATGGATTGAGTCCATAATTTCACTTTTTCCAACTACCGCTGCAAGAGGAAATCCACCTGCAATACCTTTTGCTAGGGTTGCTAAATCTGGGGTTACCCCTACAGTGCTAGCTCCAAACATTTCTCCAGTTCTACCAAATCCTGTTTGAACTTCATCAAATATTAAAAGAATATCTTTTGCTTGAGCTATCTTTTTGAGTTCTGTTAAGAAAATATTTGACGCCGGGATATATCCGCCTTCTCCCAGTTGTATTTCAATCAATATTGCAGCAATAGAATCTTCACCAATGCTTTGAATATGTTTTTCAAATGTTTCAAGAGCTTGTTCATCGCTCACACCCCTATAGCCATATGGAAAATCCGTATGTGATATAAAATCTGGAAACGGCCCAAATCCCATTTTGTATGGGTTCTCTTTACCTGTAAGCCCCATAGCCATATAAGTTCTCCCGTGAAATCCTCCTTTGAATGCAACTATGTGTTGTTTGCCCGTGTAGTAACGAGCTATTTTAATTGCATTCTCTACAGCTTCAGCACCACTATTAACTAGAAAAGTTTTTGTTTCTGATTCAATCGGATATCTTTTATTAATCTCTGTACAGACATCTATCGCATTTTGATGTGGAGCATAGGCAAAGCAAGAGTGGGTGAAATCATCAAGTTGATTCCTTACTTTATCAATAACTTTTGGATTAACATGCCCAGTATTTAATACAGCGTATCCACCAACGTAATCTAAAAATCTATTACCTTCTCTGTCCCATATTTCTGCATTCAGAGCTTTTGCAATTGTAGATTCGAACGTAGGCGTCCATGCTTTGGGTACGTTAGCCTGTAATTGATTTTGAACTAATTTAGACATAAATTCACTGTAACTGAAATAAAATTAATACTCAATTTAATTACTACTAAAATGAATGTGTATGATAAATAATTTTCATGGTGTTTGGGCATTAATAAGTATTTGGGTAGCTGGAATTAGTGGAGTATTTTTAATAGGAATTTATATCTCTAGAAGCACAAAATATAAAAAAATTGGAACGTATTTAATAAATCTTTCAATATCCACTATTTTAATTCAGACAGCTGGAGGGCTTTTATTATATTCGCAGCAAAATGATCCAGGTTCGTTTCATTTATTTTATGGGGTTGTAGTTTTATTTACTCTTACCTTTTTATATGTTTACAGATCAGAAATGAGTAAAAACTATTATTTATATTGGGGATTAGCTCTTTTATTTTTAATGGGGCTTGAGATTAGAGCAGTAATGACACTGGGAAGAATATTAGATTAGATGTCCCTGCACCTACTTTCAGATGGAACTACTTTTGCTTATTCAAATATTGAAAACCCAAAAGTATGTTATTTACATGGGTGGGGAAGGGATAGTCAAGACTTTTTAGATATTATTGAATTGTACCCAGGACTTGCTATTGATCTTCCTGGGTTTGGGAAAACCAAACCGTTTGAATTCAGTATGAATCCATTTGAATATGCAAACTATTTAGACAAAATACTCCCTAAAGAAATTACAACAATAGTTGGCCATTCCTTTGGTGGACGAGTAGCTGTTCATATGTCTCTTATTCGTAAAATAGAAAACTTAGTTTTAATTGGTGTTCCCTTAATATCAAGTAACTCAAATAAAAAAAGTCTTAACAAATTAGATATATATAAGTTCATGAATAAGTTGGGATTAGTATCTGCTGATACTATTGAGTCAATAAAAAGTAAATCTGGGTCATTAGATTATAGAAATTCAGAAGGTGTCATGAGAGACACACTTGTGAAGGCGGTTAATGATAATCTTGAGAAAAAACTATTAATGATTGACTCAAATGTAAAACTAATTTGGGGTGAAAATGATTTTGAAGTGCCAGTTTCAGTTGCTATTAAATCCAACAAACTTATTTCTAACTGTGAGTTAACCATTATTCCAAATCATGGGCACAATATGTTAAGAAGTAAATCTAAATCAATTTATGAGGTGCTAAATAAATTATGAACACTACTTATATTTTTGTCCTTCTTGTTCTAACTATTGGCTCATTACTGAACTCGGTTAAATGGTCTAGGCTTGCTCAAAGAGAACATTACATTGGAGGATCTGTAACAAGATTTTATTTCAGATGGGTTAAGTCAAAAACTTCAAATTATTTACTTTTTATACTGTTACTTGTTTCAGGTTTTATTTCTTTATGGCTTGTATATTTTCCTGTTATCGTCTTAGTCCTTTCCACCTTTACACCATTTGGATTATCCTTTTCTTCCAGAACTTCAAAAGTAGTTAAAACAGAACGATTATCACGTGTAAATGGGTTCTATTATTTTGTAATCATTTCAATATCAGCTGTTTCACTTGTAGTAGAACTAGGGTACTTACTTGCTTTATTAGCCAACATTTTCAGTTATTTTGTTTATGATCAATGTTTAAAAATATTATTCAACTACGAGAAGTCTTTAACACAGCATTTTGTTGAAACCGCCTCAAAAAAACTTAATCAAATGCCTATTCCAATTATTGGAATTACAGGTTCTTATTCAAAGACCACGACTAAAAATACATTGCACCAAATCTTAAAAACACAAAATGAGATATTTGCAACTAAAGAGAGTTTTAACAATAGATTGGGTATAGCTAAAGCAATTAATGAAGATTTAAAAGATTCTGATGAAATTGCAATTATTGAAATGGGTACATACGGTATTGGAGAAATTAGAGAAATTTGTTCATGGGTAAGACCCCATGTATCAGTTATCACAGGAATAGCTCCTGTCCATTTAGAAAGAATGAATAACTTAGAAAATATCCTTGATGCTAAGTCTGAAATTGTTGAACTTGCTGGTTCAGTAGTTATAAATGGTGATGATGAATTACTACTTAACCAAGCTCGTTTATGGACAAATCAAAAAATTGTTTACGATTGCTCAATCACAAGCAAACAAGCAATTGTATATGTTGACTTTGTTGAGGGGGAGCACCGTATATATGTAAAAGGTAAATTTATTACTAAAGTTACTGCTCCTGAATTATTACAACTATCTATTGCTCTTTCTATTGGAGTTATGCTCTCCCTTGATTTAGATATATCAGATTATTTTACTGATATTAAATCTCTAGATAAAACGACTCACCGACAAACATTAATCAATAGTGACCTCGGTCATAAGATAATTGACAACTCTTTCAATTCAAACCCAATGGGAATAGAGCACTCTTTAAAGCTCTTGGCAGAGGAAGGAAATGAAGGTTCAATTAAGTATTTAGTCACACCTGGGATGATTGAACTAGGGGGCGACCAGTTCTCGCTAAATTATGCGTTTGGAACAGAGGCTAGCAAAGTAATCAACTCAGCATTGGTTATAGGTCATACAAATAAGAACTCTCTTTTATTGGCTTTTCAAGAGAATGAGGTACCTGCTTTTTGGTTTCCGACAAGAGATGAAGCCGTAAAATATTTGAATACTATTATAAAGCCTGAAGATGTTGTATTATTTGAAAATGACCTACCTGACCATTATCCCTAATAATGAATTATAAAATTGGAGTTATCATTGGAGGTCCATCTCCAGAACACGATATCTCTATTTTAACTGGGCTTCAAAGTGCTAGGATTCTTTCTGCTAAACATGATGTATCAATAATTTATTGGACTAAAGATAATAAATGGTTTTTACTTGATCACAAACTAGAATCAAGCGATTTTGTTCAAAACTCAAAATTATTAACTAAAGAATTACATATAAACCTCGGAAAAGATAATTGTTTTACTTTTAAAAGAAAAAAACTAGATATAGATGTTTATGTAAACTCTTGTCATGGGGGACCTGGTGAGGATGGTTCTTTACAGGGCCTTTTAGAGATTATGGAAGCTAAATTTACAGGCCCAAATTTAAATATTGCACAACTATGTATGGATAAATATGCATTTTATTCACTCATGAAATCTAACAATCTTCCGGTTTTAGACAAATTTAAGATAAAAACCGGTAAAACTCCTGATTTCGACGGACCATATGTGTTAAAACCCCAATTTGGAGGGTCTTCAATAGGTGTAGAAGTTGTCAAAAACTATGAAACAGCTCTAAAAATAATAGAAACTTCAGATTTGTACACTAAGGGCGCTTTACTAGAAAAATATCTCGAAAATGCAGATGATTTATTAATTGGAGTCCGGAACTATCCAGAATTTAGCTATTCTGAAATAGAAAAACCAGTCAGAAACTCAAATCTTTTCTCATATAAAGATAAGTATCTAAACAATGGTGGCTTAGAAGGTTCAAAAAGAGAACTACCAGCAAAATTAACTGAGGAACTTAGCAAAAAAATAATATCTTTAGTTGAGGAAATTAATAACGTAATTCCTTCGCGCGGCATAGTCCGATACGATTTTTTAAAAATTGAAGACAACATTTATATAAATGAAATAAATACTATTCCAGGAAGTCATGCTCTTTACCTGTGGAATAATTTAAATATTTCAAAGTATGAGTTGCTAAGTGACTTATTAGATGAAGCATTAAGAGAAGACTTACATAAATGGAGCACTGAAGGATCAGACGGTTTAGCTTTGAAGAGCGCTAAAGACATACAGTCAAAGTTGGGATAACTTGTGGTAGGAATTTATTGGGACTGTGACGGAACACTCATGGACACTGAACGTGCATACGCATATGCATGGCAAGAAGTATTAAGCAAACGTAGTTTAAATCTTCCAATTGAAACATTTGATGATTATGTAGGTATTGACGATAGATTAGTTCATAAAAAATATGCTAAGGAAGTGAGCCTTCCATCATTTAGTGAAACTATGGATGAAATTGCAGCTTTAATAATTAATAATTTTTCTGACCACACTATGTATCAAGACTCCTTAAGTTGTTTAAATTATTTTCATGATCTTGAATGGAGCCAGGCATGTGTTTCTGCATCTCCACAGAAAGCGTTAGAGGATAAACTAAACAAAGCAAATATTTCACAATACTTTACCTTTGTTGTTGGTGGTGATGTTGTACGTCCTAGGAATAAACCATTTCCTGATATTTATAATTTAGCTATTCAAAAATTAAATACTACGAAAAATATAATTGTTGAAGATAGCCCTCCAGGTATTGAATCTGGTAAAGCCTCGAATAATTTCGTTGTTGCAATTGACCGGGGAATTTTTAGCGAAAAAGAACTCTCAAATGCTGATGTCGTTGTTAAAGAACTTTCTCCAAGCCTTTTTATTGATATTAGTAAAACCCTTTAATTATTGCTTTTTATCCTATTAAACTACAAAACTGACTTAGGCGTAATTTGTGACTAAGTAATTGTTAATACCATCACTGGTATTAATCTTGAAGTCCTTTGTTGGTATCTTTGATATCCACCATTATTTAGATAATCCATTTTTGCCCACCACTCAGCTCTTTCTTCATTAAAAACTTCTCTGGAATTAACTTCAAATTTCTGCGTTCCGATAGATATCACCGACGTATCATTTTTTTTTAAATTGTAATACCACCCTGGGTTTCTTTCACTTCCACCTCTTGATGCAATTAGACATATTTCATTACCTTCCTTTAAGTAAACAAGTACATTCTTCCTAATCAATTGTGTTTTGGCCCCAACAGTTTCTAAAATTAAACACGGTCTTCCATTAAGATTCTTTCCTATTCTTCCCTTTGTATAGATATATATATAATTATGAAAAAATAAAAATACAAAAATAAGTTTTCTTCTCATACAGTCAATTTAATTTTCTTTTTCCATGATGTATAACTTCGTGGATAAAAATTTATCGGATCAGCAAGTCTTACTGTTGGATACTCAGCTACTGGTTTAATAATCTCGGTTATTTCTTTGTATTTAGGTACACATGCAAACGTAACTGCATAGTTGTAATCATTTAGTATCAACTTAGGGTCTCCTAAAAAAACTGATAAATTTCTTTTAAGAGCCAATTCTTTTAGTGTGTCTAATAAGAAATTAATCCTTTTTGTAGATATTTGTATTTTGTTAAGTAGTACATTATCGAATATAAAAATTACTGGAAGTTCCGGATTAGCTTTTAGTGCAGGGTCGTCATCACCCATAGATTCACCAGTTAGCCATACTACTGATGGTTTTTCTTGTGAGTTTATTGTTTCTGTTGGGCCGAATTTATTTTTAATTTCATAATCTATTTTTTGTTCTATTGGTTCATATTTCGATTCATCAGGCCATGTCTGTATAGGACATTTATACTGAAGATTGCATTCTTGACATAGTTTAGGAGCTCTATTCTTAACTTGAGATTGGGCAAACCCATACAGCTTTCCAGTTTGTCCACCCATAACCCACTGCCAACCTAATCTGTTTGCAAATCTTGAGCCATCAACTAAATGTTTGAACATAAAATCTTCATATTCTTTCCAATTGTTTTCAGCTCTGAAACTGTGATGAGATGAATACCACATTCTTGTTTGATTAACCATGTATCCTGTTTCAACTAATTCATTTTCAATAGTCTGAATACAGTTCATTTCAGATGTGTTTACTGCTTTATTAGTGTTTTCAACTGAGTAGTTCCACATTTTTTGATTATTCTGGCCCAAAATTGTATAAAGATGTCTTGAAAATTCCTGCCAGAGCAACTCATCTCTAAATTTAGTGCGATCTTCATTTTGAAAATTTTCTACTGCTTTCCAAACTTCTGGAAGATTAAGTAAACCATGGCGTATATAGGGAGAGAGGAATGAAGAACCTCTAGTAGTTGCGGGATAAACATTATTTCTTCTTTTAGAGTATCCCTTGATGTCTAGATTTGCTAGTCGTTCATCTGCTTGTGACTGCCCACCAGTAAATATTGATTCTGTATATTCATCACAAGTTAGATTATTAAAATATTTATCGATAATTAGTTTATTGGAGTCGTGAATGTTAATTTCAGACATTAATAAAAGTTAATATCCGCCTTGTCCAATTTTCACGTTGGAAATAGTTAGAACTCCTTCAATATCAGTCACCTCAAAATTTATTCTCTGACCTTGTCTTAGTGTTCTGAAAATTGAGTCTTTGAGTGAACCTGGTTGCAGATAAACTTCCGATTTGTCTGTATCTAAAACTACGATTCCATTACCTGAATTAGGATCATATGACTTAACAACACCTTGAGCCATTTAAACTTTTGTTACTTTTCCAGCCTTTAAGCAAGATGTACAAACCTTAACTTTTTTTGTATTCGTGCTATCAGCTACTTTCACTGTTTGAATATTTGCAGACCATTTTTTGCTAGATCTTTTGTGAGAAAAAGATACCTGTTTTCCGAACCAAGGTCCTTTTCCACATATTTCACATTTCTTTGCCATTGTTCCCTCTGAATTTACAATATAACTATAACTAATCTATTGATTATTAGGTACTTTGAATTAAAAAGTTTTTAGCTATTGTTTGAATGTGATGAAAAGAGATATTAATTATTTATCTAATATAGATATATCCGAAATAAAAGGTTTCGGTGAGAAACGAATAAAATCGTTAAATAAATCAGGGATTAAAAGCATTGTAGATCTTATCAGATTCTATCCCAGGAAACACATAGATCGTTCAGATATATTAACAATCGATGAGGTCATAAATTTATTTGAATTTAAAGAAATAACAGTTTTGGTAAAGATTGAAAAAGTATCTGTTTTCACAACGAGAAGTAGATTACGAATAGCAACTCTTTCAGTCTCAGATGAGACAGGAGACGCAAAAGCTAAATGGTTTGGTCCTCAATACATTGAAACTCGATTTAAAGAAGGTGACACTGTTGCTATTTCTGGTGTTCCTGATGTCAAGAAAACAGGATCTGTCGAATTTAAAAATGCAACTATAGAGAAATATTTAGAATTTGATGAATTAAATGAAACAGGTGCTCTAATTCCTATTTATAAAAAAATAGAGGGACTTTCAAGTGCTCTTATTAGAAAGGGTATTAAGCATGCCTTAAAACGAACTCCTGAAATTGAAGATTATATTAATGATGAACAACTAGCTGCTTATGAACTGTTAGACAGAACCACGAGTTTAAATGATATTCATTTTCCTGAGGAGTTATCAAATTATTACAAAGCTAAAAAAAGACTTGCTTTTGATGAGTTCATTTATTTACAAACTATTTTTAAAAGAAAGAAAAAATCAAATAAACTCATTATTGGAAGTGAAAAAATTCAATCAAATAGTGAGTTAATGAATACTTTCACAGAAAATCTTGATTTTGAATTAACTAGTGCTCAAAAAAGAACAATTAATGAGATATTGAAAGATATGAATAAAAACTCACCAATGAAAAGGTTATTACAGGGGGATGTTGGTTCTGGAAAAACCATTGTTGCTGCATGTGCTGTTTACTCAGCTAGTAATGCAGGTTTCAAGTCAGCTTTGATGGCACCTACAGAAGTTCTTGCTGAACAACATTATAATTCACTCACTCCAATTTTAGTTAAACATAATATCAAAACATATCTTTTAACCTCTTCAGTTAAAGATAGGTCAGAGATAATAAATCAAATGTCCTCAGCAGAACCAGTATTTTTTATCGGAACTCATGCTTTGATTCAAGAACATGTAATTTTTAATAATTTAGGACTTGCAATAATTGACGAGCAACAAAGGTTTGGAGTTGATCAAAGAAAGAAGCTTATTGAATCAAGCAATATAATTCCACACCAGATTGTGATGACAGCAACTCCTATTCCTAGAACTACTGCACTTGCAGTATATGGAGATTTAGATATTTCCATCATTGATGAATTACCTCCGGGTAGGCAAGAAATTGAAAACATACTTCTATCTGGTCTTGAATCAGACAACAATCAAGTTGTAGATTATTGCAAACAACATTTACTAGACAATTCACAAATCTTTGTGGTATGTCCCTATATAGATGAGAGTGAAAATAAAGACATAAAAGCTGCTGAAAAGGTATATGAGCAATATATTGATCTGTTTCCTGACAGTAATGTAAAAATTTTGCATGGTCGAATGAAATCCGAGGAGAAAGAGTTAATAATGTCACAAATGAATAACGGCAAGATTGACATTCTGGTATCCACAGTAGTCATTGAAGTAGGGATAGACATCACCAATGCAACGCTTATGATTATCGAGAGTGCAGAGAGATTTGGATTAAACCAGCTTCATCAGCTAAGAGGAAGAGTTGGGAGAGGAAGTAAAAAATCACAATGCATCTTTCACATTAGTAACAAGTTAACAATTGATAGCGTAACGGATGTAGGCAAACAAAGACTCAGTGCTATAGTCTCAACGAATGACGGTTTTAAACTTTCTGAAATGGACCTTCAGATAAGAGGAGAAGGAAAAGTAACCGGTACGGACCAGTCTGGATTATCTGATTTAAAAATTGCTGATCTAAGATATGACTTCGAAATTTTGAACCTATCTAAATTATTCTTTAACAAGGAAATAACACCAGAGCTCGAGGAGAGAATATATGTTGAAGCAACACTCCTGTTCCCTAATTTTATGAAAGTAGAAGATACCACTTGAAAATTATCTCAGGAACCCATAAGGGCCAAAATATTTTAACTATTAATGATTCTAAAACACGACCGATGATGGGTGTAGCAAGAGAGGGCATTTTTAGCTCACTTCAATTTCAGATTGAGGGCTCCATGATTCTTGATTTGTATGCCGGGTCTGGAAGTATGGGTATAGAAGCTTTGAGTAGAGGTGCTAAGTATGTAACTTTTGTAGATTTCTCTGATAAATGTGTAACTATAATTGAAAAAAATCTTATAAAATTTGGCAATAACTACAACATTCAAAACATGTCAGCTGATAAGTATATTTTAAATGCATACGATAAATACAAGTTAATTTTTTATGATCCGCCCTTTAATTTTGACGATTCTAGGGTCTCAGAAGAGATTTCCAACCTAGACAATTTGATTGAAGAAGGGGGGATTATTGTATGCCATAGACACATAAAGTCAGTTACTTCAATTACCTCTAAAAAGTTAAAAATATATAAAGAAAAACTCTATGGACAAAGTAGAATTTTACTTATAAAGAAATTATGAAAGTACTTATACCAGGCTCATTTGATCCTCCAACTAATGGACACATTGATGTTATTAAAAGATGTTCGAAAGTCTTTGAAGAGGTTTTAATTGGTGTCGTTGTCAATCCTTCGAAAAAATCACTATTCACTACTGAAATAAGAGAATTAATGCTCAATGAAATAATATCCGACACTCCAAATGTCTCAACGAAAACCTTTGAGGGTTTACTTGTTGATTTTGCAAAAGTTAATGACGTACAAGCGATAGTTAAAGGACTCAGGGCAATGACGGATTTTGACTATGAATTTCAAATGGCTCAAATGAATTCGAATTTAGCTGATTTTGAAACAATTTTTATTCCAGCGTCACCGGAATATGGTTATGTTTCGAGCTCAATGGTTAAAGAAATAAATTCCTACGGTGGAGATGTCTCCAAACTTGTACCAGCCAATGTATTAAAAAGGATGAATGATGTCTGAGGCAGAAGATAATAATTTTAAGGAAATAATAAATGGAGAAGTTAGGGTTGAATACGTTGATCAACTTGAATTATTAAGAGAAAAACTTAGCTCGGGTAACTTTCTTAAAAGCCGTGCAAGTAACAAAGAGTTGATTGCAATGGTTGAAAATCTAATTGATATCTTACCGGTCGAAATGAGGACTGCAAGATGGCTTGTTAGAGAACAAGACACTTTCCTCAACGAAGCAAAAGAAGAATCTCAAAATATAATCAATAATGCAAAAAGAGAATCTGAATCATTAATTTCTAATTCCTACGTTCTTCAAGAGGCAGTTATTGAAGCCAATACATTAATTAAACAAGCAGAAAAGGAAGCACAATCCTACAGAATGAAAGTTGAAGATGAAATGGATGCTTTATTCACCCAACTTCAATCAAAAATTGAGCAAGTTAATTCTTATATTGCAAATGAAAAGACTTCATTGAGACAACCACGAGAAATTATTAATCCTGAATAGTTATGTCACAATTAAATACTATTTTCAATTTAGATAAAGTACTCAATACAAATTCAGATTTAACTATTGAGGAAAAGGGATTTCTGAATATAAAATATTCTGGTACGGCTTCTTCAAATGATTCCAATGCTCTAATGACTGGATTCATAACTCGTGATGGAGATTATGTTTTGATAGAACTAAATATATATTTTACTGTCGATAGTGAATGTTCAAGATGTTTGAAAATATCAACTAATGATAAAGAAACATTAATAAAAGAGAAAATCTATTTAAAAAATGAGAATGACTACGACATTGACTTTAAAGAGGAAACCATAGATGTTCACCCAATAATTTCTGAGAAAATAATTGATAACATATCTCTTATTAACCTCTGTAAGATTGACTGTAATGGTTTATGTGTAATTTGTGGATTAGAGCAAAATACTACAGTTTGCAAACATGAAGAAAAAAACTTAAAAGAAAGTCCGTTTTCTTCTCTAAGTGAGCTAGATTTGTAGTTTGAAAGGAAATTAATGGCCGTACCTAAGAAAAAGATGTCTAAATCTAGAACTAGAAGAAGGAAAGCAACTCACAAAGTTAGCAAACCTCATTTTATGATAGATCCTGAAACTGGCGTTGCAAAGCAATCACATAGGGTCAACCCTGTTGATGGAACCTATAATGGACGTCAAGTTAAAGAACCTGAAAATAGCTAATATATAAATTATGAATACTATTGCTGTTGATGCAATGGGCGGTGATTCTGCTCCCGAAGAGATAGTGAAGGGTGCAATAAAAGCTAAAAATCTAGGTATAGATATAATTCTTTGTGGAGATAAAAATCTTATAGAACCTTTTTTACAAGATTCTCAAATTCCAGTAGTTCATTATCCAGAGGTAATATCTATGGACGATGATCCAGCTAGGGCAATCAGAACCAAAAAAAATTCTTCCATAGTTGGAGCCATGCAATTAGTTAAGGATAATAAAGCATCTGCTGTTTTTTCTGCTGGTTCAACTGGTGCAAGTTTAGTAGCAGCAATTTCTGTTTTAGGAAAAATTAAAGGTGTAATACGCCCAGCAATTGCATCTGTACTTCCATCAATCGATAGAGAGATTGTCTTGTTAGATTCTGGTGCTAGTTTAGAGGTAAAGCCAAAAGTTTTACTTCAATTCGCAGCAATGGGATCTAAATTTGCTGAGGTACTTTTTAACATACCAGCACCAAGGGTGGGATTATTAAATAATGGTGAAGAGTCTTCAAAAGGGCGTGATTTAGAAAAGAATACTTATAAACTTTTGAAAAGTTCAAATCTAAACTTTATTGGGAATATTGAAGGTAGAGATTTTGCAACAGATTCAGCAGATGTATTTGTTACCGATGGTTTCACAGGAAATATTGTTTTAAAAACCATGGAGGGTACCGCTAGGCTTCAACAAAAGATGATCAAGAAATCATTCATTGAGAATCTATTTAAACCACTTCTACTACCAGTTAACAAAGCACTCAAGCCCGTAAAAGATAGACTCGATCCAGATAAAACTAACGGAGCTTATTTGCTAGGTGTTAATGGGGTTGTAACTATTGCACACGGGTCATCATCTGCAGAAGCTGTTATGAATTCCATAATTTTCTCAAACAAGACAGTGGAAAGTGGATTTATTTCTAAATTTACTAATACGATTTCTGAGTTATGAGTCAAACACCTTTGTCCGAATTTGAGAAAATTATTGGTTATACCTTTCAAAATATTAAATTCTTGAAGATTGCATTAACTCATAAATCATATATTGATGAAAACCCAACATTTGAATCGAATCAAAGGTACGAATTTCTTGGGGATACAATTTTAGATTTTGATTTAACAAACTATTTATTTAACAAATATCCTGATCTGGATGAAGGCAATCTTACAAAAATCCGATCTAGCGCTGTTAACCAAGCTGCATTAGTAGAACTTGGCCAAGTAATTTCTATTGGTAAATTTCTATATTTAAGTAAAGCAGAGGACTCAACAGGGGGTAGATTCAAGAAGTCAATTATAGAGGACGCCGTAGAGGCATTGATCGCAGCTCTTTTCTTCGATGGGGGTTTAGACACTGTTAATAATTTTGTATCAAAATTTATTTATCCAAATATAAAAGAACTTTCAGAAGATCCTGGTTCCAAAGATTACAAAACTCGATTGCAAGAATATTACGCAAAAAAAGGGCAAAAAGTTAATTACGAAGATAAATCTGCTGGTCCTGATCACAATAAAGAATTTTTATCCGAAGTTATTTTAAACGACAAAGTGATCGGCATTGGAAAAGGAAAGTCAAAAAAAAGTGCACAACAGCATGCTGCAAAACAAGCTTTGAGTACTGTTAGCTAACCTAAATAATAATTGTTATAATTTTCATTTATGGATGGTTTCACAGTCGTATTAACAAGAAATAACATCGATGAGTCTTTTCATGACATTGATATTGTTAACAATAATTCTTCAGAAAGTTTTGATTATTTTCCTAGATCAGCAATAAAACCATTTCAGCTTATACCGTTAGTTTTTGAAATGCTAAAAAGGGGATTAGATTTAGATTTAAGAGAGATAGCACTTTTCTGTGCTTCCCATTCAGGAGAAGCCCTACACACCACTAAGGTCAAGGAAACTGCAGAAAAATACTCTTTAAATTATGAAGACATATTTTGTGAAAAACAAATCCCATTTCATGATGATACGTACAAGAAACTCCTTATTGAAGATGAACCAATTACAAAACTCCATAATAATTGCTCCGGAAAGCACGTAGGAATGCTTCTTTTGTGTAATCTTCTTGATTTAGATATATTAAATTATCAAGAGTTGGACCACCCACTTCAACAAAAGATCGATTCATTTTATAGAGACTTATTTTCCTTAGATAATATTATTTATGGAGTTGATGGTTGCGGTCTTCCCGCACCATATATAAATACAAAAATATTTTTATCCAGTGTTAAGAAACTGAATAATTCAGATATTTATAAAAAATCTTGGATGACTATTTTTAATGCATTTATTGCTTACCCTGATCACACAGCTGGAACTAACCGAGTTGATTCGATTCTTATGCAAAAGAGTTCAAAAGATGTTCTTATAAAAGCAGGTGCTGAAGGGTCTATGTTTTTTACAGATTTAAATACCAGCACAATTTTAGTATGTAAAGATGGATCTAAGAGGGGAGTTGATATTGCATCTATGTATTTTGGAAAAAAATTAGGATACATTGATGAAAACTATTACTCAAACTTTCTTAGATCATTCACTCATAACAATCAAAATACAAAAGTTGCCGACATAAAAATCATAGAAAAATAGGTTAAATACCAAAATTTTGCTGATTCTTTAGTATAATTACTATAACAACAGGGTAACAATGTATTTAAAATCGATAGTCGTGAATGGCTTTAAGTCATTCGCTGAAAAAGTTAATATTGATCTTTCCAATAAGGTTAATGTTGTCGTAGGTCCAAACGGATCTGGTAAATCAAATGTAGTAGACGCTATTTCTTGGGTATTAGGTACTCAAAGTCCCGGAACTTTACGTACAAATAAAATGGAAGACGTTATATTTGCAGGAACTGAAAAACTTGCAGAAAAGGGATTTGCAGAAGTATACCTAAACTTTGTTGTTGATCCTGAAAAATTTAACGGATCAGAAGAAATCTCAATTGGTAGAAAACTTTTTAGAGATGGTGCTTCTGAGTATTTTATGAACGGATTAAATTGCAGACTTCTTGATATACAAGAATTCTTAAGTGATTTAGGTATAGGTAAACAACAGCATACAATTATTTCACAAGGTCAAATTGCAGAAATATTAAATTCTAAACCTGAAGATCATAGGGTTACCATAGAGGAAGCAGCAGGAATATTACCGTTTAAATTAAAAAAAGACAAAGCTTTAAGACGAATCGAATCTGGTGATAAGGAAATTAAAAGAGCTAAAGATGTCCTTAGAGAAATTAATAAACAACTTAAGCCATTAAAAATTCAAGCAGAACAGGCACAGGCACATGAAACTCTCAGTAAATCTTTGCTTGAAAACAAAACAAATATCAATATTCTTAAATATAAAATATTTAATGAGAAGGAAGTTGGGATAAGCAATGAATTACAAACAACAATTGAGCATTTAGAAGAAGTTAATAAATCTACAGATGAAGCAAAGTCTCTAAAAACAAATCTCACTTCAGAATTGGGTCAAGGAGTTTCAGTAAGCTCACTTTTTAAAGATTATTCAAACAAACTGTCTACAAAATCTGAGCAAGTAAAATCAGTTGCACAAATAGCTACTGAAAGATTAGATAATCTTGAGCGGGAATCTATTCGTGAAGAAAAACGCTTAATTGAATTACAAAATAAAGTTTTAACCAACACTCTAACGATTAACGATCTTTCAAATAAATTAATATCAAAGAAAGACAATTTAACTAATTTAAATCAAAATCTTGAATATCTTAATGCCCAGCTTAATGAGAATAATAAAAACCAGTCTGCTTCGCTTGAGGTAAACGAAGCGATACTTGAAAAAGACTTAGATTACCTAAAAGGAATTATTTCTAAACTTGAAGTTAACATAACTGATAGTGAATACGAATACCAAAAATGGGATAAAGATAAAATTGTCAGTAGTGAGTTATTAGATAGCCATTCCTCTCTAATCTCAAAAAAAATCATACTCAAAAGTTCATTCTCAAAAGTCCGTAAAAATATTAATTCTATTTTTGATAGAGAGTTAGAAGTAACGAGGAATAATCTTGATAAAATTAAATTAGAATACAAAAATAACGTTGATATTTTAAATTCAAAAGTCGAACAACAAGAAAGTATTTCTAACAATTCCTCCTATAAAGATGAGTTGAAGATTCAGGAGGTAAGTTTACGTCAAAAACTAAAACAACTTGAAGATGAAATTACATCCATATCTAATCAGTTAGTGTCAGCAGCTGAGCAAATAAAATTCCTAACTAATGAAAATTCTGATTTACAACTTACTATTGATGAAATACATTACGCTCCTGATCATAATTATAAAACTGACCTTGAAAATATTATTGATAAATCCACAACTCTTATCAGTATTCTCAATAAATCTTCAGAATCAATGTTGCTACAAGCTAATGTCTACGAACAAAAGCACGGTAATAAAAACATAAAAATTACTGAATTAGATAACCAGATAGAAAATCTGAATAAAAACTATCTATCACTTAATGAACAAAAAGGAAATCTTTCTATCAAAAAAGCAGAATATTCTTCTGAAAAAGCCCATTATTATTCAACACTTATAAACATGTATGGTGTTGAAACTGAAGTTATTGACTCTTTTATTACCTCACAGCACAGTCAAAACGAAATAGAAAATGAAATAAGGACAATAGAGCAAAAATTAGAAAATATAGGTGTTGTTAATTACCTAGCAAAAACAGATTATGAACAATTAGATACTCGTCAGCAAGAGATTTCAAATTCCATAGAAGATTTAACTTCGTCAAAAAAAGAATTACTAGTTCATATTAAAGAAATTGAGGATGAAATAGAGTTTAGAATAGATTCTTCATTCAATTCTATTTCACTACACTTTACAGAAATATTTGAACAACTATTCCCAGGAGGGAAGGGCTCTCTTGAATTAACCAATAAAGAGAACTTGCTAGAAACAGGTATTGAAATAAATGTACAACCTAAAGGTAAAAAGGTTAAGAAATTAAGTCTTCTATCTGGTGGCGAGAGATCCTTAGCGGCTATTGCTTTTCTTTTTGCTATTTTTAAATCTTTTCCAAGTCCATTTTATATTCTTGATGAGGTCGAAGCAGCCTTAGATGATGCCAACTTACATAGAATGATCAATTTATTAAATTATGTAAAAGATGATGCACAGTTCATTATTGTTACCCATCAACAGCAGACAATGCATGCTGGTGATATTTTATATGGTGTAACAATGGAACCAGGCTCAGGTTCTCGTATATTTATTAAAACAAAATCAGAATTTGAAAGCCTAATTGCTAACGAGGTAAATAAAGATGAATGAAAGTGATACAAAACTAGCAAAACTTGCAGAAGAAATTGCTAAAACAGCGTATGCTCCTTACTCAAAATTCCGTGTAGGTGCAGCTTTGATTACAAGCAGTGGCAATATTTACACAGGTTGTAATATTGAAAATGCTTCATATCCAGCCACGGTCTGTGCAGAAGATGTTGCTGTGTTTAAGGCAATATCAGAAGGTGAGACCAAAATTGAAACTTTAGCAGTTGCCTGCATTGATGCTGAAGAGCAACCAATTTTCCCCTGTGGCGTTTCAAGGCAGAGAATGTCTGAATTCGGAACTGAAGATGTTATTGTTGTCCATAAGGGTGAGGCAAAGAAGTACAAATTTGATGAAGTGCTTCCATTCGATAATAAGATAAAATTTAAAGACTAAAGAGAGTCGATAAGCTTTGGAATGATACTTAATGTATCTCCGACAACACCCAAATCTGCAATTTGAAATATTGGAGCTTCTTCATCTTTATTAATAGCAATAATAAATTTTGAGTCTTTCATGCCTACTTGATGTTGGGTTGCACCAGATATACCACAAGCAATGTACACATCAGGTTTTACAGTTTTACCTGTTTGCCCAACTTGTTGTGAATAAGGCATCCAACCTGCGTCGACTATGGCCCTAGTACCACCAATTGCGGCGTTTAATTTATTAGCTAATTCTTCTATAAATTTTAGATTTTCCACATCGACCATACCCCTACCTGCCGATATAACAATTTTGGAATCTTCAAGCTGTGGACCTGTTTTCTCCTCGATAAAAATATCTTGAACTGCTACTGAAAGATTATTTTTTTCAATTGAAACTGTTTCGTAGTTATTATTTAACTCAATTTCTGAAGCTTCAAATGACTTTGGCCTGATGATCAAAACTTTAACTTCAGAAGTAACATTTGTTAGGTAGTCACTTTCTCCACCATCTATTGAATTAGTTGTGGATAAGTTATCACCATCAATTTTAAAATTCACTACATTAGAAATTGGACTAGCGTTTAAATCCACAGATACAAATCCAGCTATATCTCGCCCTACATATGTAGAAGAAGCTAAAACAAGATTAATTGACTCAGATTTAATTATGTTACTTATTTCGTTAGCAACTGATGCGAGAGATAATTCATTCTGATTAAGTTTCATGTAAGTATTTTTAAAGGTATCAGAGCCAATTTTAGGATTTTCATCAGAGCCAATAGTAATTAGTTTAAAATCTAGACCTTCTTGTGTTATTTTAGATATTAATTCAAGTGTTCCAGAGGAAATTGTTCCATTGCTAGTTTCACCTATTATTAATGATTTCATATTGCCTTGATTTCCTTCAATTTTTCAATAA
>ENA-OWNS01000018-OWNS01000018.1-marine-metagenome-genome-assembly--contig:-NODE-18-length-114453-cov-9.704483_pt1 | contig 114453 bp, 101 predicted proteins | sample MGYA00238137_ERZ651772 | MGnify/ENA primary metagenome ERZ651772 (study PRJEB26903, sample SAMN06264699) | marine metagenome | isolation source: Columbia River Estuary | place: USA:Columbia River... | reverse complement strand
GCAACTTTTTCATTTTTTTCAGCTGTAACTTTCATGTCTAATCTATTTTAATTGGTGCATTTTGAATTACTGCCAACTTGATTATATGGATGTTAAATTAACCTATTTTGTTCCCAAAGGATAGGATATAAATGATTTTTACATCACAAAATCATCTTTTTTGTTCTTTATTGTATTTAATATTTTTTTTTAACAGAGATAAATATATCAATCTTATTGGAAGTTTTTTATTACAAAAAAATAAATATAACTTAATATCACGAATATTACAAACAATAAATTGTTAAGGAGAGAGTATTGCGGAATACCGCAATTGTTTATTTAAAACTTTGCAGAATACTTATCAAGGCTATGACCATTTTTAAAACTTCTAATGTCGGTTATGGAGTTGTGTTCAGCATTATAAACCACTTCAACAAAGAACTTGTCAATAGCAGTTAATCTTTATATCTTTAGTAATGAAGTTGTCTAAGAAAGTACTTATAAAGGTTTTAATATTTGTGCTTTTCGTGTAGTTTCTGAAAATATCACATGTGTTTTAAACACATTTTAAAGCGTTCTAATTAACTATAAAGGTTTCTTATTGGTGTTTTTCTGCTATTTCTAAAATCACGTTTTTTACCTTTTCCTTAATCCTTGCTTTTGCCAATGGTAGTAGTACTTAACAAGCTATAATAGTAATTTATCATACATAATGAGAATTATAATACAGAACCAAATTATTCGGTTGCTTAAATTCTGTAATTATTTTGAAGTATGAACTTATGTGAATGAAAGTATAGTATAATTCTTGTACACTTGTACTATATCTTTTTCATGGTTATTCGTTGGGACTAACTATAAAGATTATATTAAAGAGAGAGGTCTCGTGAGAGAGCGCCTCTCTTTTTTTTTATGTTCTGCCAGTCATTAAGTTGCTTAAATAGTTGTAAAAAGCCAATTAATCTTTGTTCATTTCTGAAGTTCTTAGTTTGTTTTATTCATTCATGCTTCATATTTACTCATATCTTTTATTTTAAGTCACTAAATTAAATCAATCGATATAAGTAAAATATGATATTTGTCATTTTAGCCTAACTGCTTTATTGTTAGTTTTGAATCTTAATTTGAATATGTTTATATGAGTATTTACATAAAAAAAATGCAACATCTATGCTTCTTGCAACAAGAAAAAAACTCTTTTTATTACCACAAAATTTCTAATTACAATAAAGCTAGTGAAAAATGTAAAAAAGCATTAGATGATAATGCAGAAGTAATATTTCAATATTATTATAATGGATTTCAGAATGTAAAAAATAACTTTAACAACCATCACAATTGTTTATTGTGTAATAATCTTATTGGATGTATTAGGTTTTCTTTTTCACCTTTTTAAATTATTATAAAGATGAGTGATATTTCAGCAGAACTACAAAAGAATAAATAAAGACGCTTCGCTCTGGTTGTTGCTCTAGGCTTGCAATCAATTACTCTCTTTGTCTTTGTATTTAATTCTAATTTTAGACTAAATAAACATTGGAAACAAGAATGATAAAACAAGTTCAATAATAATTAGAACACCTATAAAAGTTATCCAACCCTTCATTGTCTTGTTCGATTTTTTAATGTCTTCTAGTTTTGATAATAATGCGGTTGCTATAAACCAATTTTTATCTTTTTCCATAAATGCTAATTGATGCTTACCTTTTTTATCAAGTGTATTTTTATATTCTAAGCGTAAGGCTTTTATATAATCTAAGTTTTTCAGCATCTAAATTATTTTTACTAATTAAACCTAATACATATTCACGATTAAGGATTTCTAAATATTTACTCATAATCTTTTAATTTAAGTTAAATGATTTCTAAAGTAAAAATACTGTCTGTAACTTCATATGCTAAATCATTTAATAAAGAATAGTTTATACTTAAAAACTGATATTTGTAATTTTAATCTAACTACTTTATTTACAGTTTTGAATCTTAAATTAAATATAAAAATTATGAATAAAGGTGGATTTTCTTGAAAAAAAACTAAGTAGTTATTTTGGAGCTAAATCAAATATTTATTAAAAAATAGGTATTCCCTGAACTAAAAGCGGTAGAAACCAAAAAGTTTGTAAAATTGCCAATAAATGTCGTCTAGGGGTTATAGCACTGATGGTTTTGCTTTTCCTAGTGCTGATTATTATTGTATTATAAAACAGAGAAAACTATTAGAGCATCAAATCAAAATAGAATTAATTCTAAAAGATGTTCTGTCAAAACTAAAAAGAATAATCAGAAAAATATTAGGTGCTTAGACAGAATATAAACAACGTCACATTATTAAGGTTTGGTAATAAAGTTATAAGAGTTCATCTTATAATTAATATTATTACTGATTTTTATCATGTTTTGATAACTTCGAACGATGTACTTTTACATTAGCATCATTTTTTGGTTAGTTAAGTTATTTTGTAGATGCTAAAAAGAGAGGTTACTTGTAAGAGAGAACGCCTTTCTTTAAATATTATATCCTTATGTAACAATTGTTACATAAGGATATAATATTTAAACTAACTTTGGAAGCTTTCTTTTTTCAGGTTAATCATGGGACTAACTATAAAGACTGCATTGTGAAGAGAGGTCTCGTGAGAGAGCGCCTCTCTTTTTTTTTATTGGCAAATATACATTTTATATTGTTAAATAATTAACAATAATTACTGATTTGTTATATTTACGTTATAATATTAATTAGAAAATTGGTTTAATTTTGATTTACTCATTCTTTTAGATTTTATTTCTGAATGTTTTGAGATTCATATCTTGATATTTTAGTTTTTAACTAAATCTTTGTAATATGGATGACATCGGAAATATCTAAATTTAAATCAAAGTTTGTTTTAGGGGTGCTTTTGTTTTAGTCAAAATAAACCAAAAAGTTAATAATAATTGTGCTTTTTGTATACTATCTTGAAATATAACATTTCTTCTAAAAACATTTTAAAACGTGCCAATAAACTATAATTAGCTATAGTGTCTTTCTCTATTTTTACTTTTCCGGAATTGTTAGTATTACCAATGATGGTAACTCTTTTCGAATTATAAGTATAATTTATTACACATAAATAGAGGTATAGTATCAAAAGAAAAGTTAAGAAAACTTAGTATTCTAATAAGTATTTCCTTATATTTATGATGTATCTTTTAAGAGGTTATTCATGGGACTAACTATTTTGAAGGATTGTACTAAAGAAAGAGGTTACTTGTGAGAGAGCGAGCCTCTTTTTTTTGTTTAACGTACTTATATTCTAACTATGTTTAAATTAAACATTTAAATAATTATTATGAATAAATATTAGTCAACTTTATTCCCTCGCCTTTGATATAGTATATCATTGAGGCTTATCAATAACAAATGTGAAAACGCTCTCCCTATTTTATTAATAGCATATACCCTATTTGTAGAAGTTATTTGACGCTATTTAGACCACTTATAGTGCATTTACTCATAAATTAAATAATACTTTAAAGAAATCAAAAGTGTCACCCGTTGCTTAAAATGTTAATTTTATTAATAGTCAGCAAATCGACCTAATAGTTACCGCCAGTTTGGTGCTTTTTTTTGAATGTTCAGCAAGTCATTTAGTTATTTAAATAAGGGTAAAGTTTACCTAAATAGTAATGAAAATTAATTACTATTACTGATTTTTATCATGTTTATACAGTTAAGATCTTAGTAATTTTGAAACTGTCACTAGTACTTGGTTGGTTATATTATAGTGGCATTAAAAGAGGGTAGTTGTTTGAGTTCTACCCTCTTTTTTCGTTTAATTATTTACACACGTCTCTCGATCTCACTTTTTAGCTAGGCTTTAGCGTACCACTATAAACAAAGGTACACCAGTTTAAAATGCTTATTGAGAATTAGATGTTCTGTGCCAATAATTAAATAATATCATGACATATACAACTCTTTATTTAGGATTGCGAACAGTAATAGAGGGAGGAGTTCTCACAGCAGGAAATACAAGTCAGGTATCAGACGTAGCGTTAGCATGTGTCCTAATGGATGGGGCTTTAGCAGCTAAACAAAACGTAACACCTTTAGGGATTTATACGAGTATTTCAGTAACCGTTGCGAGCCAGATGAAATGGGAATTGGTCCAAAATTCGCAGCGCCAAAATTATTGAAACAACATGGATTAACAATATAATGAGATCATACATTGGGAATTAAACGAAGCTTTTGCTTTACAAGTATTATATTGCAGAGAGAAATTAGGAATCGATGACAATTTATTAAATGTAAATTGAGATGCCATTTCTATTGGACAGCTTTACGGAGTGAGTGGATCTCGTATGGTACTCATGCATTAATAAAACGGAACCGAAAAGGCGCTAATTAGGGCGTTAGCACTATGTTTGTTGTAGGCGGAATGGGAGCTGCTGGGTTATTTGAAGTCATCTAATAAAATATTAATTATATTATGAGTAAAGCATCATTTATTAAAGAATTATCACTGCCAGCAATAGCGGCGCCAATGTTTTTAATATCAGGACCTCAATTAGTAATTGAGTGTTGTAAAAATGGTATTGTTGGAACATTCCCAGCATTAAACCAACGAACATCTGAGGGATTTGAAGAATGGCTAATTGAAATTAAAAAAGCACTTTCCGATTTTGAAAAGGAATCGGGTAAAAAAGCAGCACCATTTGGTGTTAATCTGATTGTCCATCATTCTAACCCAAGAGTAGAAGCAGATTTGGCCTTGTGTGTTAAGCATGAAGTTCCATTAATAATTACTTCATTGGGTGCCGTTTCAGAATTAGTAGATACTGTCCATAGTTATGGAGGTTTGGTATTTCACGATGTGATTAAAAAACGTCATGCTGAAAAAGCAGCGGAAGCAGGAGTAGATGGATTAATACTCGTTGCAGCAGGTGCTGGTGGTCATGCAGGAACCATAAACCCGATGCCATTAGTTTCAGAAATTAAAAAAATATTCAAGAAAACGATATTACTTTCGGGTTGCATTAGTACAGGAAGAGATATCGCTTCGGCAATGCAAATGGGAGCAGATTTAGCTTATATGGGAACCCGTTTTATTAATACCGAAGAGAGTAAAGCACCAAAAGCTTATCAAGATATGATTATTGATTGTGGTGCAAGTGATATTATCTATACCGCTGCAGTTTCTGGAGTTGCTGCAAACTTTTTAGCACCCAGTTTAAATGCTATGGGAATTACTGAAGACATGTTAGCAAAAAAGAGTAAAATAGATTTTGGAGAAGAATTAACTGCTAAAAATGATGAAGCTAAAGCTTGGGCTACCATTTGGTCGGCAGGACAAGGAGTAACCACCATAAATAATTCGCTAAGTGTAAGTGATTTAGTTTCGGATTTAAAAACAGAATTTAAAGCCGCTATTGAAGAGCAGTATAAGTTGTTAAAGGTTTATAAATAACAAACTCAGTCGATATATTTTAAAAATGTTTACTTACTAACAAATAGCCATAGTCATTGGCTTTTTTGTTGGTGATTTATTTACTCAATACATTTAAGCTTATCGATAAAAAACTCTTTGTATTCTATAAAATTTATTTCTTTATAGCCTTGAGTTCCATGAATTACTATAGATTTAATAGGTGATTTTTTTAATATATTTATGTTAATGCTAGATAATCTAGCTTTAAAAAGAAACAATTCACCGCATTCAATATCCCAGGAGTGATAAAAGTTAACAATGCGATTATTTTCTAAAGTGATTTTTACACTAGATCTTTGGTTCGGCAGGTAAGTAGCGCACCCTAAATCTTCTGATAAATTGAAAAAGACATTTGTTTTTCTGCCTTGTTTATATAATTCTACTGTAAGATTTTTATTTAGAGTATATGGCTCTGTTCTAATTGTTGTAATGTTATAAAATCGATCATACTCATTGATTTGATAATGACAAGAATCTCTATACTTGATTCTTTCAAGCAATGTTGCTTTTTTATTTTCTTCTTCTTTTGAATTAGAAGTATTGGCTTCTTTAGCTATAGCAGTGCGATTTCTTAATGCTTCTAGCTCTTTTCTTTCTTTCTCTATAATTCTAGCTATCGAATCGTTTTGTCTCCTTAATTCGATTAATTGTTTTGTTTCAAGTTCTCTAACCTTGATAATAGAATCATATCGTCTTTTTTCAATGATTCGGTTGCTTTGCTCTTCTTTGGTTTGACTAATCGTGTTTTTCTTTCTTTTTTCTTTTAATGCTTTTTCTTGGGCTTTAGCTTTAGCAATAGAGTAGTTTCTTTTTTTCAATTCCTTCAAAGCCTTTTTCTTATCCTCTTTTACTTGAGTTAAGGAATCATTCTTTTTTCTTTTGGCTTCTGTCTTTTGTTGTTCTTTACCTTTAGCGACAGAATCGTTTCTTTTTCTCAATTCCTTTAAATCTTTCTTTTTATCTTCTTTTACTTTAGTTAAGGAATCATTCTTTTTTCTTTCGGCTTCTATCTTTTGTTGGGCTTTAACTTTAACAACAGAATCATTTCTTTTTTTCAATTGCTCTAAGGCTTTCTTTTGATTCTCTTTGGCTTGAGTAATAGAATCATTTCGCTTTTGTATTTTTAATTGTTTTTTAGCGGCGTCTTCAGCTTTAGTAATAGAATCATTTTTTTGTTTCTCAGCTAAAATTCTATTTTGTTCTTTAATAGCTTGATTAATTGAATCTTTCTTTCTTTGTGCAATACGTTCTATTTTTTGTTCTTCTTTAACTTTTGCAATAGAGTCGTTTTGTTTTATTTCTAAGAGCTTACTTTTTGCTTCGTTTTCAATTTTTGCCATAGAATCTATACGTTGCTGCTCAATTAATTTTTTTTCCTCTGCAGCTTGTATTAAAATTGTGTCTGCTTTTTCCTGTTTTTGCTTTCTTTCTTGTATGGCTTTATCTCGTTCCTTTTCTTCATGATCAAAATATAAATCCATCATTTGTTCGTTCACAAATAAATCTTGATCCTTAACAAAACCAACTAAATCTTTATATTTTATTTTATAGGTATAGTTACCAAGATAACCGGTTACTATGCATTTTTCATTCTCTTTAAATTCAGCAATAGTTTGAGATGCCTTAGTTGAAGTTTGATATAGGTTACCATCTTGAGAAAATTTCGTAGAAATTTTGGCTTCTTGAGAAATTAGATTTAGGGTGAAGCTAAAAAATATTAGTAATGGATAAATATGTTTAACCATAGGTGTTCGGTTTGTGGGAGCTTTTATATTAAAGTGTTAATTTACTATTTGAATATTTCAAAACACAAAAATTAAGCCGAAATGCTAATTTTTACCTATCAATCTAATGCATTTCTTGTAACAAACCATTTCCAACCAATAATTGCCATTTGTAATTTAGTGGCTTTGGCTAAATCTAACTGTTTTTTAGAATAACTGGGTAAGATTAATTTGTTAACCTTTGCTAAAAATTTGAAAACTTCCTTTTTCACGTTATTGGTTTATTTAAGGACAAAAATAGTAAAACTTATTCTAGACTAAGTTTTACATGCTTTTTGGTTTAAATAATTGAAATAATAAATAGTATTACGTCAATTACAATTTTGGCAAGTGTTATCATGTTTTAAGGTTTAAAAAGTTAGTAAATAAGATTATTTATATCAATGTTTTTTGAAGATATATATTTACTGATGTGTTGACCAAACGATTTTATATAAATCGATGATTTTGAATGCTAATTTGTAAGTAAAAAAATAGGAATGGTTTCAATAATAACATAATGCTCTTGATATAAGTTTTGTATTATAACTAAAAAGTGATTATTTATTTAAATTTGATATAATTATAAGGCATTTTTTAATTGAATTTTATAAACCAAGGGGGTTTTTATTAAAAAATTGATGTTTTTTGAGTATTTCATCTTTTATGAAAATAAAATGTCATTGCTAAATTTCAATCTGAATTAAAAAATTTCACTTTTCACTTTTCACTTTCATTTATATTATCTTCGCAAAAAAAATATTTTCATGAGTTTACTTTGGGTTATCCTTGGGTTTATATTATTAGTTGTAGGAGGTGAGTTTTTGGTACGTTCCTCAGTAGCACTATCATTTAAGTTTAGTATATCCAAAATGATTATTGGGATGACGGTGGTGTCATTCGCAACTTCAGCTCCAGAATTATTGGTAAGCTTACAAGCTGCCCTATCAGGTTCTCCAGCAATTGCCATTAATAATGTGGTAGGATCTAATATTGCTAATATTGGTTTGGTTTTAGGTATAACTGCTTTAGTGGGTTCTATAGCCGTAGATAAGTCATTTTACAAGCTTAATTGGCCAGTGATGATGGTGTTTTCCATTGTACTCTATTATTTTTTAAAAAATGATAATGTTTTAACAGCTATTGAAGGAGGTGTTTTATTTGCTGGTCTTATAGCATTTTTAATCTTTCTTATTAGGAGTGCAAAAAAGGATATTGTTATTGAGGAGGTAGACGATGCTTTATCAACTGTCTCTAACTTTAAAATTGGTTTGTGGTTATTAATTGGGGCAACATCCCTTTATTTTGGTAGTGAATGGCTTGTTCTTGGAGCTAAGGAAATTGCGACGGCAGTTGGTGTTAGTGAAGCCGTAATAGGCGTTTCTTTAATTGCCATTGGTACGAGTGTACCAGAGTTAGCAGCTTCAGTAATCGCTGCGGCGAAACAAGAAAAAGCAATTTCGTTAGGAAATTTAATAGGCTCAAATATATTTAATATTGGATCGGTTTTAGGTTTAACTGCTATGGTTACACCAATTCCTGTTAACGAGCCACAAATTTTGTCGAGTGATATCTTCTGGATGCTAGGTTTTTCATCAGTTTTAATTCCTTTAATATTATTACCTAAACGTTATCAAATTAGTAGAGCAAAAGGTTTCTTTTTAGTTATGGGCTATGGAATTTTTATGTTTTTGGTTTTCACAAAAGGAAAGTTTTAATTTTTTAAAAAATCACTTCTCATTCATTTCTCTTTTATCTGTTATATAAATTGGTGATTTACTAGATTACTTGACTTTTTCAGAAAAAAAAACGAACCTTTCTAAAAATAAAACAACATTCGGTTTAAAACGATAAGCTTACAAATAGATGCGTTAGGGTTTGAAGCGGAAAGTCCACAGCGAGGTGCGACGCGAGGATTTGTAATGTAAAGCCCTACCCTGAGGTAACGCCCAAATAAAATATTATAAAAAAAACGTCCAAGATATATTGGACGTTTTTTTTTATAATAAATGCGTTAAGTTTATTTAACTGGTTTTACAGTTTTAATAATTCTTGCAGCAACTTTATATGGGTCAGAGTTTGAAGATGGACGACGATCTTCTAACCATCCTTTATAGCCATTTTCTACAACAATAATTGGAATACGAATTGAAGCTCCTCTATCTGAAACTCCCCAAGAGAAATCGTTGATTGAAGCAGTCTCATGTAAACCAGTTAAACGTTGCTCATTGAAAGCTCCATAAACTGCGATGTGTTCTTTTATTACTGGACGGAAAGCTTCACAGATTTCAATATATTTATCTTTAGAACCACAAGTTCTTAAGATTGTGTTAGAAAAGTTAGCGTGCATTCCAGATCCATTCCAGTCTGTGTCTCCTAATGGTTTTGGGTGGTACTCAATGTACATGCCACGACCTTCAGTTAAACGATCTAATAAATATCTAGAAACCCAAATTTCATCTCCTGCTTTCTTAGCGCCTTTTGCGAATAATTGGTATTCCCATTGTCCAGATGCAACTTCTTGGTTAATACCTTCAAAGTTTAATCCAGCTTCGATACATAAATCAGCATGCTCTTCAACTAAATCACGACCATGAGTATGTCTTCCTCCAACTGAACAATAGTACATACCTTGAGGAGCTGGGTAGCCACCTCTTGGGAATCCTAATGGTAATTCAGTATCCGTATTCATAATAAAGTATTCTTGCTCAAATCCAAACCAGAAATCGTTATCATCATCTTCAATTGTTGCACGTGCGTTAGACGCATGTGGAGTTCCATCAGCATTCATTACTTCAGTCATAACTAAATAACCATTGATTCTCTTAGGATCTGGGTAGATAGCAACTGGTTTTAAAATACAATCAGATGATCCACCTGAAGCTTGTTGTGTAGAAGAACCGTCAAAAGACCACAATCCTAATTCTTCTATTGTTCCTTGAAAGTTTTCGTGCTCTTCTACCTTCGTTTTACTTCTCAAATTTTGAGTAGGCGTATAACCATCTAACCAAAGGTATTCTAATTTAATTTTTGCCATAATGAATATTTTATAATTGAAAAATTGATAATAATATCACAAATATATATTTTTATACTTTTACTTAAAATTTATAGGGGGTGTTTTAGTGAAAGAGTGAGTTATTTTTATTTATACCCTATTTTTTTAAGGTTTATTTAAAAAAAAGACTATTATTTTATGAAAAAACTGAAAAAATCTTAAAAAAATTTTTCAGTTTCATGGTTTTATTATTCAGCCCTGCTTATTTTTGCTTAACAAATTATACTTAGTGTCTGGTAGTGAACAGACTATTTTTATAATTTGAATTATTTTTGATGTCATTTTGATTTACTTTCTATGAGTTGATGCATTAGCATCAAGCGATTAAAAATAAATGGAAAGGGCGCGATAAGAAACAAATTTAATATTGCTGTGTTTACGACCAAACACTAACTAAACGTTTTAATATATAAAAGAATGTCAACACTAAGATTTCATGCTATAAAAGAATCTCTTAAATACAAACCGGTTTTGGTTGAAGAGACTGAGCGTCGTTCTGATTTATTTGGTAAAAATGTGTTTAATGAAAATACCATGCGCCATTACTTAACAAAAGATGCCTTTATTGGTGTTATGAACGCCATTCAATTTGGAAAAAAGATAGATAGAAATATAGCGGATCAAGTGGCGTCTTCAATGAAAGATTGGGCTTTATCTAAAGGCGTTACACATTATACGCATTGGTTTCAGCCACTAACGGGTTCTACTGCCGAAAAGCATGACGCTTTTTTTGAAACCATAGGAGAAGGTATGGCCGTTGAGAAATTTGGTGGCAACCAATTAGTACAGCAAGAACCTGATGCTTCTAGTTTTCCACATGGAGGTATTAGAAACACCTTTGAAGCGCGCGGTTACACGGCTTGGGATCCAACATCACCTGCATTTATTTATGGCACTACGCTTTGTATTCCAACAATATTTGTGGCTTATACCGGTGAGGCTTTAGATTATAAGACGCCGCTTTTAAGGGCCCTTCATGCCGTAGACGATGCAGCTACTGCCATCTGTAAGTATTTCGATAAAAATGTAAAAAAAGTAACATCTTCGTTAGGCTGGGAGCAGGAGTATTTTTTAATTGATAAAATGATGGCGGCAAGTCGTCCAGATATTACTTTAACAGGACGCACACTATTGGGGCATTCTTCAGCAAAGGGTCAGCAGTTAGACGATCATTACTTTGGTTCTATTCCCAACAGAGCATTAAACTTTATGCGCGAGTTAGAAACAGAATGTATGCTTTTAGGTATCCCTGTAAAAACAAGACATAATGAAGTCGCACCAAATCAGTTTGAGTTAGCTCCTATATACGAAGAAGCAAATTTAGCAGTAGACCATAATGCCCTGTTAATGGATATTATGGGTCGCGTAGCATCGCGTCATAATTTTAAAGTTTTATTTCATGAAAAGCCTTTTGCAGGTGTAAATGGTTCTGGTAAACATAATAACTGGTCGCTTTCAACAGATACAGGTGTTAATTTATTAGCGCCCGGAAAAACACCAATGAGCAACCTTCAATTTTTAACATTTTTCATAAACACGATAAAAGCAGTTAATACACATGAAGCCCTTTTAAGAGCAGCCATAGCTTCAGCAAGTAATGACCATAGACTAGGGGCTAACGAAGCGCCTCCGGCAATTATCTCGGTGTTTATTGGTGAGCAATTAACCAAAGTGTTAGAAGAGTTAGAAGGTGTAACAAAAGGGAAATTGTCACCAAAAGAAAAAACGGAATTAAAACTTAATGTAGTTGGTAAAATACCAGATGTTTTATTAGATAATACAGATAGAAATAGAACATCTCCTTTTGCGTTTACTGGTAACAAATTTGAATTTAGAGCTGTAGGTTCAACGGCTAATTGTGGAAACCCTATGACGGTTTTAAATACCATAGTGGCTAAACAATTAAAAGATTTCAAAAAGGAAGTTGACATATTAATTGCTAAAAAGGATTTAAAGAAAGACGAAGCTGTTTTTAACGTATTAAGAGAATATATTAAAGCATCAAGAGATATTTTATTTGAAGGCAATGGTTATGGTGAATCATGGGAGAATGAAGCTAAAAGAAGAGGTTTGAGTAATAATAAAACCACTCCTGAAGCATTAAAAGCTAGAATTTCTAAGCAATCTATTGCATTGTTTGAAGAAATGGACGTCATGAGTAAAGTTGAAACCGAAGCGCGTTACGAAATTGAGGTAGAAGCTTACATCATGCATATTCAGATTGAAAGCAGAGTATTAGGAGATATTGCTCGTAATCATATTGTACCAACCGCAGTTAAATATCAAAATGTTCTGGTAGAGAACGTTCGAGGTTTAAAAGAAATATTTGAAGAAAAGTACAATAGCGTTTCAAAAGAGCAAATCAATTTAATCGAAGAGATTTCAAACCATATTGCAGGAATTAATGCTAATGTTACTAAAATGATTAACGCGCGAAAAGCGGCAAACGATATACAGGATATTGAAAAGAAAGCACACGCTTATTGTAATAATGTAAAACCATTATTTGATGATATTCGTTACCATTGCGATAAATTAGAGTTGTTGGTTGATGATGAAATCTGGCCATTAACAAAATATAGAGAAATGTTATTTACGAGATAGTGTTTAAAACTTCTAAAATCCTGCTTTAAAAAAGCAGGATTTTTTCGTTCAAAAAATTACTTTTGCAAAAGAATACAATATTATGAGTCAAGAAGTTTCAAAAAGATACGCACAACGTGGCGTTTCAGCATCAAAAGAAGATGTTCACAATGCGATTAAGAATATAGATAAAGGTTTATTTCCTAAAGCATTCTGTAAAATAGTTCCGGATTATTTAACCAATGATGAAGATTATTGTTTGATAATGCATGCAGATGGTGCAGGAACAAAGTCATCTTTAGCCTATATGTATTGGAAAGAAACTGGAGATGTTTCAGTTTGGAAAGGTATAGCTCAAGATGCTTTAATCATGAATATTGATGATTTGTTATGTGTTGGTGCAACAGACAATATTATGTTGTCTTCAACCATAGGAAGAAATAAAAACTTAATTACTGGTGAGGTGCTTTCAGTAATCATTAATGGAACAGAAGAATTACTAGAAGATCTAAAATCTTTTGGTGTAACCATTCATTCTACTGGTGGAGAAACTGCTGATGTTGGTGATTTGGTTAGAACTATTATTGTAGATTCTACGGTAACAGCACGAATGAAACGAAGCGAAGTTATAGATAACGCAAATATTAAAGCTGGCGATGTTATTGTAGGTTTGGAAAGTTTCGGACAGGCCACTTATGAAAAAGAGTATAACGGAGGCATGGGAAGTAATGGGCTAACGTCTGCACGTCATGACGTGTTTAGTAAATATCTAGCAAAAAAATATCCTGAAAGTTTTGATGCTTCGGTGCCAGAAGAATTAGTGTATTCTGGAGGTGTTAAATTAACAGATAGCGTTGAGAATTCTCCAATTGATGCTGGTAAATTAGTGTTGTCTCCAACACGGACCTATGCACCAATAATAAAAAATATACTATCAAAATATAATAGTGACAGTATACATGGTATGGTGCATTGTTCTGGTGGTGCTCAAACAAAAATTCTTCATTTTGTTGATGAGTTTCATATTGTAAAAGACAATATGTTTCCAATTCCGCCATTATTCAAATTAATACAGGAGCAATCAAAAACAGATTGGAAAGAAATGTACCAAGTGTTTAACTGTGGCCATAGAATGGAACTTTATGTGTCTCCCGAAATAGCCGAAAATATTATAGAAATCTCAAAATCCTATAATGTTGATGCTAAGATTATTGGTAGAGTAGAGGCTTCAAAAACAAAAAAGCTAACAATAAAATCAGAGTTTGGAGAGTTTAACTATTAATTATTTCTTTTTTCATTTAATGTGAAGAGTTTTTGATGAAGATAGAGTTTTGAAATTACCTAGCACAACCATGAAGTATTTACTGTTTTTATTAGTTTGTCTTTGTTTTCAATTTTCAAACGCTCAACCCGATTCACTTTACATAAAGGAGATAAAACTAGAATACACGGGGCCTCAATGGGCTCAAAAAAATAAGGCATCATTTGATTTAAATGAGGTTGCTTTTGTCAATTGGAATTCTGGAGGTAGTAATTCTATTTCTGGTTTATTGGGATTAAAATCTATGCTTGATTATAGAGACAAGTTTTTTGTTTGGAAGAACAATGTAGAAGTTCGTTATGGTGTAAATAAGCAAGAAGCCAGAGAACTTAGAAAAACCGATGATTTAATTGAGATAAATTCTAACATGGGTTACAAGCCCGATAGTTTATCAAATTGGTTTTATTCTGCAAGACTTAACTTTAGAACTCAGTTAACAAATGGATATAACTATCCAAATAAAGATGAGCCTATTTCTAGATTACTCGCACCAGGGTATTTATTTTTAGGTTGTGGTATGGAATATGGGAAGAATATAGATAAGTTCTCCTTTTACTTCTCCCCGTTAACACTAAAAGCGACGTTTGTTTTGGATGAAGACCTTGCCAACGCAGGTTCTTTTGGAGTTCGTCCAGCAGTTTTAGACACAGATGGAAATGTTATTGTTCCAGGAGAACGATTCAGAAAAGAACTTGGTATTTTGGTTACTAATAGTTACGAAATGGAATTAGCAGAAAATATTAATGTAAAAAATCAAGTCAGTCTCTATTCAGATTACATTAATAACTTCGGAAATCTAGATTTAGATTGGAGGATAGATTTTGATTTTAAGGTAAATTCTTTTGTTAGGGCTACTTTGGGTTCTCATTTACGTTATGACGATGATGTAAAAACACAAACACCAACAAGCATTGAAGGCGAGTTTGACGAGGCAGGGGCCAAAGTGCAGTGGAAGCAATTTCTAGGAGTTGGTTTTGCTGTAGATTTCTAAAAATATAATTTAACATTAATTTAAAAATTTGTTAACTTTTTTATGTTGATAAATTATTAAAACAATAAATATCAGTATTTTAACGTGTTTCACGTGTAAACTTTATGATTTTTATTATGTTTTAAATTGTACATTTATAGTTTATTTACGTACTGTTAATTAATCTATTAAACTTAAAAATCCCTTTTACTAATGGATACAAAACTTGCCCAAAAATCTTCCAAAACTTACACTTCAGAAGACGCCTTTAATGCTTCTCTGAAATACTTCAAAAATGATGATCTAGCCGCTCGTGTATGGTTAAACAAATATGCCCTTAAAGATTCTGAGGGAAATATTTATGAGTTAACTCCTAATGATATGCATAAGCGAATTGCTAAGGAAATTGCTAGAGTTGAAACCAAGTACACAAATCCATTATCAGAAGAAGAAATTTTTAATCTAATTAAAGATTTTAAATACATTGTTCCTCAAGGAAGCCCAATGGCAGGAATTGGGAATCCGTTTCAAATAGGTTCATTATCAAATTGTTTTGTGATTGGTAACTCTGGAGAATCTGATTCTTATGGAGGTATTATGAAAATAGACCAAGAGCAAGTGCAACTTATGAAACGCAGGGGAGGTGTAGGTCATGATTTATCACATGTGCGTCCAAAGGGTTCTTCTGTAAAAAATTCGGCATTAACATCTACAGGACTTGTACCTTTTATGGAACGTTATTCTAATTCTACAAGAGAGGTTGCTCAAGATGGAAGAAGAGGAGCACTAATGCTTTCAGTGTCCATTAATCATCCAGATGCAGAAGATTTTATTAATGCCAAATTAGAGCAAGGAAAAGTGACAGGTGCCAATGTATCGGTTAGAATTGATGATAATTTTATGAAGGCTGTTAAAGACGGTTCTAATTACACTCAAAAATATCCAATATTCAGTGATAACCCTAAAGTGTCTAATTCCATTGATGCGAATGCCTTATGGAAAAAAATTGTACATAATGCTTGGAAATCTGCTGAACCAGGAATTTTATTTTGGGATACTATTATAAATGAATCGGTGCCAGATTGTTATGCGGATTTAGGATATAAAACCGTGTCTACAAATCCATGTGGCGAAATTCCATTATGCCCATACGATTCGTGCAGATTGCTAGCGATTAATTTATTTTCTTATGTAGATAATCCGTTTACGCCAAAAGCTAAATTCAATTTCGATTTGTTCAAAAAACATGTAGCTGTGGCGCAACGTATTATGGACGATATTATCGATTTAGAACTTGAAAAGATTGATAAAATATTAAAGAAAATTGACGAAGATCCGGAGGTAGATGAAGTGAAATTAACCGAGCGTAATTTATGGTGTAACATAAAGCAAAAAGCTCAAGAAGGAAGGCGAACAGGCGTTGGAATAACTGCAGAAGGAGATATGTTGGCGGCTTTAGGTATCCAATATGGTAGTGAAGCAGGTAATGCGTTTTCCTTAGAAGTTCATAAAACAATTGCCATTGAAGCATATCGATCTTCGGTACATTTAGCTAAAGAGCGTGGTGCGTTTTCAATTTTCAATGCGGAACGTGAAAAGAACAATCCGTTTATCCAAAGGATAAAAGAAGCGGATAGTCAATTATATTATGAAATGCTAGAATATGGTAGACGTAATATAGCCTTATTAACAATAGCTCCTACAGGAACGACCAGTTTAATGACGCAAACCACATCTGGTATTGAACCTGTATTTATGCCTGTTTATAAGCGAAGAAGAAAAATAAACCCGAATGATAATGATGTGCGTGTAGATTTTGTTGATGAACTTGGGGATTCATGGGAAGAGTATGTTGTGTTTCATCATCGTTTTAAACAATGGATGGAAGTAAATGGTATTGATAGCTCAAAAAACTTTTCACAAGCGGAGATTGACGAATTGATTAAAGAGTCGCCGTATTATAAAGCAACCTCAAACGATGTGGATTGGTTGAGTAAAGTATGTATGCAAGGTGCTATTCAAAAGTGGGTAGATCATTCAATCAGTGTAACTATTAATTTACCGAATGATGTTACAGAAGATTTGGTTGGCGATTTATATATGAAAGCATGGGAAGTAGGCTGTAAAGGAGTTACAGTATATAGAGATGGTTCGCGTTCTGGTGTTTTAATTGCCAATGACGATAAAAAGGAAGATACAGACAATGGAAAGCTAACAGCCTTTCCGAAAAAGCGTCCACAAGTTTTGGAAGCTCATGTGGTTCGTTTTCAAAATAATAAAGAAAAATGGATTGCGTTTATTGGTCTAATCGATGATAAGCCATATGAGGTTTTTACTGGTTTAGCTGATGATGAAGATGGGATTTTGATCCCACGTTGGGTAAATAACGGATTAATCATAAAAAACAGAAATGAAGATGGTAGCTCTCGTTACGATTTTCAATACAAGAACACAAGAGGTTATAAAACCACCATTGAAGGCTTATCGCATAAGTTTAATCCAGAGTTTTGGAATTACGCTAAATTATTTTCAAGTACGTTGCGCCACGGCATGCCAATTGATAAAATTGTAGATTTAATTAATAGCTTGCAACTAGATAGCGAATCTATTAATACATGGAAAAATGGAGTGGTAAGAGCTTTAAAACGTTATGTAGCTGATGGTACGAAAGCCAAAGGACAAGCGTGTGATAATTGTAAATCTGAAAATTTAATCTATCAAGAAGGATGTTTAACCTGCAAAGATTGTGGTTCTTCTAAGTGCGGTTAATATTAAATTTATATAAATAAAAGAGGAAGTCGTTTGGCTTCCTTTTTTAGTTTAATGATTTTTAAACAAACTCTTTTAAGAGAATAACGAAAGGGATTGAAAAAACAGCATCAATAACAAACACTAAAGAAAATAACTTTAATGTAGAAATACCCAAGTTTTTATAAAAAGTAAGTTTTCGTTTTGCATGAGTTTCATTTAAAAAATGCCACAAAGAAAAAATAAGTAAGAGTTTAACGATTAGAATAGTAATGATTTCAATTTTTATAAACGAAAGCAGCATATTTATAGCTAAAGACCAAATAATAAAGGGTCTGTAAAAAACTAATATAGAAAACAATTGTTGCATCAGTATTTATGATAACGCCATTTGGGTGATAATATTTTTAGAAATGAATTATTACAAGTGTTTGTAGTCATTGAAAATACATAAATTATCGTATTTTTGGTTTCCAATTAATAAAGGCAGATGTTAGAGAAATTACAAATAGTAAAACAGCGTTTTGATGAGGTTAGTGATTTAATTATTCAACCCGATATCATTACAGACCAGAAACGTTATGTTGATCTAAATAGAGAGTATAAAGACTTGCGAATTCTTATGGATAAGCGAGAAATTTATTTAGAACTTACTAATAATTTAGCTGAAGCTGAAGAAATAATATCAGACGGTAGTGATGCAGAAATGGTCGAAATGGCTAAAATGCAATATGATGAAGCTAAAGAAAGTATTCCCAAATTAGAAGAAGAGATAAAAGTGCTTTTAATTCCTAAAGATCCTACAGATTCTAAAAATGCAGTAGTAGAATTAAGAGCTGGAACTGGTGGAGACGAAGCCAGTATTTTTGCAGGCGATTTGTTTAGAATGTACACTAAATATTGTGAAGGAAGAGGCTGGAAAGTAGATACGGTCGATTTTAGTGAAGGGACTAATGGTGGTTTTAAAGAAATTCAGTTTGAAGTTACTGGTAATGATGTTTACGGAACGTTAAAGTTTGAAGCAGGTGTACATCGTGTACAACGTGTGCCTCAAACAGAAACTCAAGGTCGTGTGCATACCAGTGCAGCAACAGTAATGGTGTTTCCTGAGGCTGAAGAGTTTGATGTGGAAATAAATCCTAAAGAGGTAAGAATCGATTTTTTCTGTTCGTCAGGTCCTGGAGGTCAATCTGTAAATACAACATATTCAGCTGTGCGTTTAACACATATTCCAACAGGATTGGTAGCACAGTGTCAAGATCAAAAATCGCAGCATAAAAATAAAGAGAAAGCGTTTAAAGTTTTACGTTCACGTTTATACGATTTAGAGTTAGCTAAGAAGTTAGAAGAAGATGCTGCTTTGCGCGGTACCATGGTGACCAGTGGAGACAGGAGTGCTAAAATTAGAACGTATAATTATTCGCAAGGACGAGTTACAGATCATAGAATTGGATTAACACTTTACGACTTGTCTAACATTGTAAATGGTGATATTCAAAAAATCATAGATGAGTTACAATTAGCTGATAATACTGAAAAGTTGAAGGCTGGAAGTGATCAAATTTAAAATAAGCTAGGTGACAACGAGCCAATTAGTTCAGCAAATTAAAACGAAGAAATCCTTTTTATGTATAGGATTAGATGTGGATATAAATAAAATTCCAGAACATCTTTTAAAAGAAAACGATCCCATTTTCGCTTTTAATAAAGCTATAATTGATGCAACGCATCATTTATGTGTAGCCTACAAGCCTAATACAGCATTTTATGAAGCATATGGCATAAAGGGTTGGCGAGCTTTGGAAAAAACAATCAATTACTTAAACGAGAAGCATCCAGAAATTTTTACTATTGCTGATGCAAAACGTGGGGATATTGGTAATACAAGTACCATGTACGCTAAAGCATTTTTTGAAGATTTAGCATTCGATTCTGTAACAGTTGCACCATATATGGGTAAAGATTCCATAGAACCATTTTTAGCTTTTGAAGATAAGCACACTATTCTTTTAGCGTTAACTTCTAATCAAGGCGCATTTGATTTTCAAACAAAAACGGTAGATGGGAAGGAACTTTATAAGCAAGTATTAGAAACCTCAAAAACTTGGAAGAACACTGAGAATTTAATGTATGTTGTTGGTGCTACAAAAGCGGAGTATTTAGCAGACATTAGAAAAATTATTCCAGACAGTTTCTTGCTAGTTCCTGGTGTTGGTGCTCAAGGCGGAAATTTACAAGAGGTATGTAAATATGGAATGAACGATAGTGTTGGATTATTGATTAATTCTTCAAGAGGTATTATTTATGCATCAAATCAGACTGATTTTGCTGAAGCTGCAGCTAAAAAATCTGAGGAACTCCAAAAAGAGATGGAAGCTATTTTGAGTTAATTGTAATTCTCAATAACATGCAAAACTTCAAAGACCAACTTAATCGAACTATTTATCTAAAAGAAACTCCAACACGCATTATTTCATTAGTGCCTAGTCAAACTGAATTATTATGTGATTTAGGTTTGGAATCTTATTTAGTTGGTGTAACCAAATTCTGTGTGCATCCGCATCATATTAAAACCAATGTTCCAATGGTTGGTGGTACAAAACAGATTCATCTTGATAAAATAACAGCCCTTCAACCAGATATCATTCTTTGCAATAAAGAAGAAAACACCAAAGAAATTGTTGAAGTTTGTGAATCAATTTGTAATGTTCATGTTTCGGATATTTATAATATCAACGATAGTTTAGAATTAATTGAGCAATATGGATACATCTTTAATCGGAAAAAGGAAGCTTCAGTACTATTAGATGAAATTAAAAAGGAGCTTAGTGGTTTTGAAGAGTTTATTCAAAGTAAGCCAACTTTAAAAATCGTTTATTTTATCTGGAAAAACCCATGGATGATTGCTGGGAATAATACGTTTATTAATTATTTGTTGAAGATAAATAAGTTTGAAAACAGCTATTCAAAAAAAGAACGTTATTCAGAAATTGAAATTTCTAAATTTTCTACAAATAAAAATATAGAGGTTGTTTTACTGTCATCAGAACCCTTTCCTTTTAAAGAAGTGCATAAAAAGGAGTTACAAGACTTTTACCCCAATGCAACTATTGTATTAGTTGATGGAGAGATGTTTTCTTGGTATGGTTCGAGACTTACAAAGGTGTTTGCTTATTTTAAAACGCTCCGTTTAAATCTTCAGAACAATGAGTTTTAGTAGTATCGTCTACAAAATTTGCTATTCTTTTTTCTACTTCTTTCAAGCTTATTGATTTACCAAGGTTGGGTTTAATTTTACCAACTCTACAAAATTGTTTGTTCATAACGTTCTTTCTTATATTTAAAATACGTGCAAACCTCTCATTTAGATGTGATTGAAGACAAAAATAATTATTAAGTAAATTCAAATAGCAGATTGATACGTTTCTCTTTGCAGGTATTTCAACCTATTTAGTTTGTTGAGTAGCTTGATGGCTTTGTATTCTGAAATATCACTTAACGCCGAATCTGTTTGTCTAAAATTATAAGCTTGCTCTATAAGCCTCTTGTATTTTGAGTTAAGTTTATCTTGGTGAGTCTTTATTTTTTCAATTCGGTTTATTTTATATGTAAAGAACTAGTACTAAAATATGCATTTTTTTATTGAAGAAGAGAAAGTTATAGAGTTGTTTTTTTGTTAAAAACCTCATTTAGAATATGTTATGTTTAAATACGTGCTAAAAAAGGAATATATACTACACCCATAATTACTTATGATGGATGATAAAAAAAACCGAACAATAAATATTCGGTTTTAAATCTTATATTTTTTTAAATTTAATCTTGAAGCGCAAAAACCTTTCTTAGTAAATCTGTACTTCTAGAAGCTGTTTTTGTTCTAATGTCTTTTTCTTCAACAGCAATCATAGTGTAAACTCCTTTTAACGCTTCGCCGGTTACATAATCTGTTAAGTCTGGGTTTACATCATTTGTAAATGGAATACTATTGTATTTATTTATTAAATTATTCCAAATATCATCTGCACCTACTTTACTAAATGAACTTTTTATAACAGGGTTAAATTTAGCATAAAGCGCTGTTTGTGTTTTAGAAGTCAAATATTGTGTTGCCGCATCATTATTCCCTAATAAAATGTTTTTCGCATCGTCAAACGTAATGCCCTTAACTGCATCAATAAAAATAGGAGTAGCTTCTTTTACAGCATCTTCAGCAGCTCTATTAAGTACTTTTAAGCCTTCATCAGCCAAATTACTAAGTCCGATATCTCTTAATGCTCTATCAACTTTACCAAGTTCTTCAGGTAATAATATCTTAACTAAGTCATTTTTAAAGAAACCGTCTTTTTGGGTAAGTTTGGTAACTTGTTTGTCAATACCAAAGTCTAAAGCTTGCCTTAAACCTGAGGCTATTTCTGTGTTACCAAGTACTCCTCCCTGAGGTAATTGATTCACTACTTGCTGCAATTCAGCACATGAAGACAGATTAAATATTAAAAGAAAAGCTATAAATTTACGCATCATGATTTTGGATTTTATATGTAAACAAATATAAATTTTAGTTATTAAGAATTTTGGGTTAAGAAAAAATAACTGTTTTATTATTAAAAACCATTACTTTTCTATCTGCGTGTAGCTTAACGGCATTTGCTAAAACAATTTTTTCTAAATCGCGTCCTTTTGCAATTAAATCACTAATTGCATGAGCATGCGTGACTCTAGTTACGTCTTGTTCTATTATTGGTCCTGCATCAAGCTCTTCAGTAACATAATGGCTAGTGGCTCCAATAATTTTCACACCTCTCTTATAAGCAGAATGGTAAGGTTTAGCACCTACAAACGCAGGTAAAAAGGAGTGGTGAATATTAATTATTTTGTTTGGGTACTTATTTATTAGTTTTCCTGATATAATTTGCATGTATCTAGCCAAAACTATAAAATCAATGTTATGTTCTTTTAGTAACTGTAATTGCTGGTCTTCTGCGTCTTGTTTAGAATCTTTAGTCACTGGTATATAATAAAAAGGTATTTTAAAATTATCAGCAATTGGTTTTAAATCATTATGATTACTTATAATGAACGGAATTTCTAAATTAAGTTCTCCAGAATTATAACGCCCTAATAAATCATATAAACAATGATCATATTTAGATATGAATAATGCCATTTTGGGCTTTTTTTCAGATGAGTAAATACGCCATTTCATTTCAAATTTGTTGGCCAAATCACTTTCAAAGACAGATTTAAAATTACTAGTAGAAAAGTTGTCTGATATAAACTCACTTTCCAAACGCATAAAAAATATATCTTGTTCTCTATCTACATGCTGATCTATATAGATAATATTACCTCCGTTTTCCGCAATAAAATTGGTCACCGATGCAATAATATTGGGTCTGTCTTTGCAGTGAATTAAAATCGTAATCTTATTCATTAGTAGTTTTTATTCGGAGCTAAATTTAGTTTAAAAATGATTCAAGAAGGAGTCTTGATATAAATTTTATATAATCTTTTGCAAACACCTTATTTTTTTGAATATTTCGTAAATTGCGATACTTAAATTCAATAATCTTTACGAATGAACCAACAAGCGCCTTATAAGCCAAAACATAAAGTCAGAATTGTAACTGCAGCATCACTTTTTGATGGACATGATGCTTCTATAAATATCATGCGACGTATTATTCAGGCTACCGGAGTAGAAGTTATACATTTGGGTCATGATAGAAGTGTTGAAGAAGTTGTAAATACAGCAATTCAAGAAGATGTGAATGCCATATGTTTAACATCGTATCAAGGCGGGCACAATGAATATTTTAAGTATATGTATGATCTCTTAAAGGAAAGAGGCTCTGAGCATATTAAGATTTTCGGCGGCGGTGGCGGTGTAATATTACCTTCGGAAATAAAAGATTTGATGGATTATGGAATTACTCGAATCTATTCACCAGATGATGGTCGTGAAATGGGTTTACAAGGCATGATAAATGACCTGGTTAAACAGTCTGATTTTGCTATTGGAAATATATTGGATATTGAAGTAGATGACCTAAAAAATAAAACTTCAAAAACTATTGCAAGAGTAATTTCGTCTGCTGAAAACTTTCCAGAAACAGCAAAGAATACGATAGATAAAATTCACTCAAAGAATAAAAACTCACAAACTCCAGTATTAGGAATCACTGGCACTGGTGGAGCAGGTAAATCTAGTTTAGTTGACGAATTAGTTAGGCGATTTTTAGTAGATTTCCCTAAGAAAACAGTTGGGATTATTTCGGTTGATCCTTCTAAAAGAAAAACGGGTGGCGCTTTATTAGGTGATAGAATTAGAATGAATTCTATCAATAATTCAAGGGTCTATATGCGAAGTTTAGCAACACGCCAATCTAATTTGGCCTTATCGAAGCATGTAAATGAAGCGGTTGAAGTTTTAAAAGCAGCTGAATACGATTTGATTATTTTAGAAACTTCAGGGATTGGACAAAGTGATACCGAAATTATAGAACATTCAGATGTATCTCTTTATGTAATGACTCCAGAGTTTGGTGCGGCAACTCAATTAGAAAAAATCGACATGCTCGATTTTGCAGATTTGGTAGCTATTAATAAGTTTGATAAACGAGGTTCATTGGATGCCTTGCGTGATGTGAAAAAACAATACATGCGCAACAATAATCTTTGGGATGTACACCAAGATGATTTACCAGTTTTTGGAACTATAGCATCTCAGTTTAACGATCCAGGAATGAACACGCTTTATAAAGCGATAATGGATAAATTGGTTGAAAAAATAGATTCAGATTTAAAATCAACGTTCACCATTTCGAATGAAATGAGTGAAAAGATTTTTGTTATTCCGCCGTCTAGAACACGTTATTTATCTGAAATAGCTGAAAGTAATAGAGCATATGATAAAAAGGCTGATGAACAAGTTGAAGTCACTCAAAAGCTTTATGGAATATATAAAACATTAGAATCGGTTATTGATAATTTACCAAAACTAGATAAATCAGGTATTGATTCTGAATCAGTTGAGTCCTTTGAAAATAAAGATTTCATTAGGCTTTTAGTGGGAGAATTTGATAGAGTTAAGCTTGGCCTAGACCCATATAATTGGGAGATAATTCTAGGTTGGAGTGAAAAAGTAGATAAATACAAGAACCCTATTTATTCCTTCAAGGTTAGAGATAAAGAAATTAAAATAGAAACCCATACTGAATCCTTATCACATACTCAGATTCCTAAAGTGGCACTTCCAAAATATCAAGCTTGGGGAGATATTTTAAGATGGTGTTTACAAGAAAATGTTCCTGGAGAGTTTCCTTATACTTCTGGATTATATCCATTTAAAAGAACAGGTGAAGACCCTGCACGTATGTTTGCAGGCGAAGGTGGACCAGAACGTACAAATAAACGATTTCATTATGTTAGTGCCGGTTTGCCAGCAAAACGTTTATCTACTGCTTTTGATAGTGTAACACTATACGGTAACGACCCTGATTATCGTCCAGATATTTATGGGAAAATTGGAAATGCAGGGGTGTCTATTTGTTGTCTAGATGATGCTAAAAAGCTCTATTCAGGTTTTAATTTAGCAGATGTAATGACCTCTGTAAGTATGACTATTAATGGACCAGCTCCAATGCTACTTGGGTTTTTTATGAATGCGGCCATCGATCAACAATGTGAAATTTATATTAAAGAAAATAGTTTAGAAAAAGAGGTTGAAGCTAAAATAACCGAGATTTATATAGGTAAAGAACGTCCTAAATACAATGGTAATTTACCAGAGGGAAATAATGGTTTAGGCTTAATGCTCTTGGGAGTAACAGGAGACCAAGTATTGACTGAAGCTATATATTCAGAAATTAAAAAGAACACAATTGCACAAGTTAGAGGAACGGTTCAAGCAGATATTTTAAAAGAAGACCAAGCACAAAATACCTGTATTTTTTCTACGGAATTTGCTTTACGTTTAATGGGCGATGTTCAAGAATATTTTATAGAAAATAATGTGCGTAATTTTTATTCAGTGTCTATTTCTGGTTATCATATAGCAGAAGCTGGAGCAAACCCTATTACACAAATAGCCTTGACATTGTCAAATGGTTTCACTTACGTGGAATATTATTTGAGTAGAGGTATGGATATCAATAAATTCGGACCAAACTTATCTTTCTTTTTCTCAAATGGTATCGATCCGGAATATGCAGTTATTGGTCGTGTAGCACGTAAAATTTGGGCAAAAGCATTAAAACATAAATATGGTGCTAATGCGCGAGCACAAATGCTTAAATACCATATTCAAACCTCGGGTAGAAGTTTGCATGCTCAAGAAATAGATTTTAATGATATTCGAACGACACTTCAGGCATTATATGCTATTTATGATAACTGTAACTCATTACACACTAATGCTTATGATGAAGCAATAACTACGCCTACTGAGGAATCTGTAAGACGTGCCATGGCTATTCAGCTTATAATAAATAAAGAATTAGGTTTGGCTAAAAATGAAAACCCAATTCAAGGCTCATTCATTATTGAAGAATTAACAGATTTAGTAGAAGCCGCTGTTTTATTAGAATTTGATAGAATTACAGAACGAGGAGGTGTTTTAGGTGCTATGGAAACCATGTATCAGCGTTCTAAAATTCAAGAAGAGAGTTTGTATTATGAAACATTAAAGCATAATGGAGAATTCCCTATTATAGGCGTGAATACATTTTTAAGTAGTAAAGGGTCACCTACAGTTTTACCTGCGGAAGTTATTAGAGCTACCGAAGAAGAAAAAGAATTTCAAATTAAGACTTTAGAAAATCTTCATAAATCAAATGATATTGAGGCACTACTCAAAGATCTTAAGGATAGAGCAGTTAGCAATGAAAATATTTTCGAATCATTAATGGAGGTTTGTAAAGTTTGTTCATTAGGGCAAATTACAAATGCGTTGTTCGAAGTAGGAGGACAGTATAGAAGAAACATGTAAGCAGAGAACCTCTTTTTCTTTTTCAGAAAAAGCGTGTGAATCGCTTATCCAAGGCTCTAAATCGGAATCTTTATGGACTGTTTTTCTGTATAGCTTTAATTTAAAGTCCCTTGAGATTACTTTGCTTAATTTGTTAAGCACCTATTTTTAAGTTTATTTTGATACACTTGCGAGTGGTAACTTCATAATATGGTATCAATGTATTGCAAGAAGGTTGGGGTGATAATTTACTAAAATATCTAGTTTAAAAAGTATTATAAAGTCAGCATCCAGGAGCTCTGAAGCTTTTTGAATTTTTTCAATTCACTTCTTAGAATTGGTAAAAAATCTTTTCCATTGCTATTTGAGCGTTCTAATCTATAAGAGTTTTTGTAGAGCTTATTCGTTAGTCGCTTAAGAGAATCAATATGTTTATGCTTTTTTTCTGAGTAACGCTCCAGTTCAGCATTCATAATTTCAGGAACTAACGATACAGATTGCTGAATAATATCTCCAGAAAAATAAATATCATTATCCTCAGAACCATCTAATTTTAAATTAGATAAGTCGTTATTTAAGTACGTAGATATGTTTTGAGATAAGGCAAAAATCTCTAATGCCTTTTGATAAACCGGTAATTCCGATAGATTTAGTGGGGTATTGTGTAACATGTTCTATTTATTTCAGCAAGTTTATCAAAATTACTCACAACAAATGAGATTTAACTTTAGATTTTAAAGTAAAAACGTATATTTGCCTTAAAATTTAATTATTTTTAGTTAATTCTCCTTTAAATGAATTTAGATTCGATTAATAGTAAAATTTTAGAGTGTTTACAGAAAAATGCAAGACTATCTAATGCAGAAATTGGTAGGCGAGTAGGGATAAGTTCACCAGCCGTTTCGGAACGTATTAAAAAGATGGAAGATCTTGGCATTATAGAAGGCTACAAAACTATTGTATCGCCTTTTGAAATCGGTTATCAACTAAAAGCAATAATAACTTTAAGAGCCTTCATGGGAAAACTAAAACCCTTTTTAGATAAGGTAAAAACCTATGATGAGGTAATTAATTGTTACAGAATTACTGGTGATGAAAATATCGTTATGGAAGTAGTTTTAAAAAATCAAAATCATCTTGAAGCTTTCATAGATCAATTAATTAGTTATGGAGAATCAAAAACACAAATTGTTTTATCGAGAGTTGTAAAACAGAAAGAGGTTGTTCCAATAAAATAATAGTGTGTTTAATGAATTTGCCAAAACGGATTTTTTCTATTCTTATCTGCATAATACAAAATGATACTATTTCTATGTGGTTCTTTTAAATGTGCCTCTCGCCATAACCATGGTTTATCTTCAGCTAACTGATTAAATTTAATACCTTTTTCCTGAAGTTTAGAAACCCATTCATTCGGTGTTCTTATTCAAAATAAATAGTGATACCAGCACCGTTTGGTAATTCATCTACTTTATGAATTGAAAATGTAGCATCTCCATTAGGCCATTCAAAACCTTGCATAATTTGGGATTACATCTACATTAATATGCAATCCCAAGGATTTATAAAACTCAACAGATTTTTCAAGATTAAAAGATGGAATAGTGATTTGGTTTAAATTCATTACTAGACATTTAATATTCTTTTTCTGTATTTAAAGCTAGTTCAATTATTCTAATCTAATTGCTTTCTTAAACTTAAATGGCTTTTTAAAATAAGTAATAAAAGCACACAGAAACCACCTATAACTGTTATCATGTACCAAGTATTATCAAATCCCCAGCCATCAACCATTTGCATACCAGCCTTGTGTCCAAATATGTGAGCCATAGAAAAAGCGATAGAATACAATGCCATATATTCACCTTGGTTTCCTTTTTTAGCGCGTTCCATAGCAAATGCATTTGAAAACGGAAAGGCTATCATTTCTCCAATAGTCATTAAAAACATACCAATAATCAATATTCCAGACCAAGTTGTAATATTTAAAATGATAAAACTTGATGCGGTTAATACAGCACCAAATATCATGAGGTCTGTTTTAGAAAATCTACTATTTTCCAACCATTTAATTAGAGGCATTTCTAACAAGAAAATGAAAAATCCATTGGCACCTAATAATAATCCTATTTCTATCTCTGTTAACACATGCACTTCTCTGTAATATATTGGCAATGTAGAAAAGTATTGTAAAAAGATAATTCCGAATAAAAACATGGCAATCAAAAAGATTGTAAATGCTTTGTCTTTATAAGCCGAATCAGGATTAGTCAAAATAATATCATCCAATACTATCGATTTTTTTGGGTTTAAAACCATAATCAAAACTATTGTCGCAAGTATACATGTAATACCATCTAACCAAAATAAACCGGTATAACCTAAAGTTGTAATAATTATTCCACCAACAGCTGGACCTGCTGAAAATCCTAAATTTATAGCTAATCTAATAAGTGTTACGCTACGTGTTTTGTTTTCTGGTTTGCTATAAGCACTTAATGCTACAAACATTGCTGGACGAAACATATCGGCAACAAGCATGACCAAAAAAATGCCTAAACACAAAGCATAAAATGTATTTAAAAATTGTAAGCCTATAAATAATATACCGGTACTTAAAAGGCTTCTTACCATTACTTTGTAATAACCTATACTGTCTGTTAATTTTCCACCAAGCCAAGAACCAACTACAGATCCCAACCCGAAACACACCATTAAGGTACCTACATTACTCAACGAAAACTCCAAGTCTTCAGTAAGATATAAAGATAAGAAAGGAATAACCATCGTTCCTGCTCTATTTATAAGTGTAATTAAAGCAAGCCACCATACTTCTTTAGAAAGTCCTTTAAAAGTGTTTAAGTAATTGTTAAATAGTGTTTTCATGTGGTTTCGTTTTATTTTTTTAAATGTCACATGTTGCATTCATATAGTATTTTAGTTGGTAATAAATGTTTACTTTATGAATGGTTCATTAGTTCTAATTGTTCACGTTTATATTTTTATTAGAAGCTGTTATTTGACTAAAAATAAAAAGTCCGACTGTGAAGTCGGACTTTTTATATACTGTAATATTTTATATAAACATCACCAAAATATATAACGAGCCCAACTTCCTGTCTTATAACAAGAGTTAAATGGCTTTTTATAAATAGTGACACTATTATGCATTTTTACTTCTTTTCAAGTTCAAATCTATGTAAAATAAATTTAACTTGTATTTTTACAATAATAATTTTTAAAATGAAGAAAATAGTTTTAGTAATAAGTTTAGGATTTTTGCTAATGTCCTGCGGTAGTAGCTTTCAGAGTTTTTACAATAACCATAAGGCAGATATGGGTGCGACATCATTTCAAGTGCCCAATTTTATGAAAGCCGTTTTAAGCAATATTTCGCCAGAAGTAAAACATGCTATTGGTAATATTTCAGATTTTAAATATATAAAGTTTGAAAAAATAGATGTCTTAAGACGTCAAAATCTTATTGCTGAAATGAGCGCAGTAACTAAGAGTGGGTTTACAGATATATTTAGAAAAAATGAATCGGACAATACACGTATTATATCAGTACGAGAATTAGGAGCAGTAGTAACCGATGTGATAATTTTTAATAGTACAGAAACTGAAACTACTGCCTATTATTTACAAGGGAATTTTGACCCTGATAAAATTAAATCATTTACAGATGAAGCTACGTTTAATAACTTTTCTAATGATTTAATGCAATCTTATCAAACTAATATAACGCCTTCATTTAATCCTCAAAACTAATGAGAAACCTATTTGTTTTATGTGCTCTTTTAATATTGTTATTGAGTTGTTCTGAAAAAAAACGGGCTATTAAAGGTGATACTGAATTTCAAAGAGAGCTTAATGCAGATTATAGAGATGCCACTAAATCCCCTTTAAAAGATAGGGATAGGAAAAACTTTGAAGGCTTAGATTTTTTTAAGTTTGATTCTACTTTTATAGTGAAAGCGAATTTTAAAAGGACTCCGAATGAGAAGACTTTTAAAATGAAAACCACAACAGACCGAGAACCTATTTATGTAAAATACGGTGAATTAACTTTTAATTTAAAGGGTGAATTATTTAAATTGAATATTTACCAAAATCAGGATTTAATAGAAAAAGAAGGTTTTGAAAACTATTTGTTTTTACCTTTTTTAGATGAAACTAATGGACTAGAAAGTTATGGTGGCGGACGCTACGTTGATGTAAGAATCCCGGAAAGTGATACTATGGAAATTGATTTTAATACAGCCTATAATCCTTACTGTGCCTATAATGATAAATATTCTTGCCCAATTGTACCTAGAAAAAATTATTTAAAAACTAGAATTGAAGCTGGTGTTAAGGCTTTTGGAGAACGTTTCTGATACGCAAACGTTTTAATGTTTATATCGGATGTTAAACGAAGTTAGTTGAAAATTTCTACAAAGTCAAGTGATTATTTCACCAAGTACATCCCAGCAAAAACAGCTAAAAATCCAATTACAAAACTTGCAATGGTATATACCGCAAAACTTGTAAAATCACCAGATTTTAAAAACAGATGATTTTCGTAAGCAAATGTAGAAAAGGTTGTAAAGCCACCGCAAAAACCAGTAGCTAAAAGCAAGGTTTGATTTTGAGAGAGGGTATCATTTTTAGCAGCTAAACCGAGTATAATACCAATAAGTAAACTTCCTAAAATATTGGCAGCAAATGTACCGTAAGGAATACCTGTTTCTGCACTGTTTAAATATTTTCCAATAGCATAGCGTAAAACACTACCAAAACCACCGCCAACAAAAACCAATAGAAGTTGTTTCATTATTTTACGGCAATATATATTTCGGTAATCCAATTTGCAGGATTTGGTGTATTCATAGAATCTGTTTGATATACTTCAAGAGCTGATGAATTATATAACTCTTCTAAATTAGTGTCTTTTATGTATTTTGATGCTATTTCCCAAGCTTCTTTCAAATTACTATAATCACCTTTTAAAGTAGTTTTAATAGCTTTAAATGGTTTTAATTGCCCTGTTAAAATATCAGGCTCAGAAGAAATTACTTTTTCAGTTGTAGGTAAACAGAATGAAAACATTACTGCGTTATTCTCTTCATCCCATTTATGGTAATTTATAAAAGGAGCTCCCGCCATTTTAATATTATTGTTCTTGGCATACATACCAACTTTAGACATCATTTCTTGCATTTTATTTGTCAAATCAGATATTTTGCAAGACGTTGTATTATAAATATAGTAGCCACCACCGTGCTGTCTAATACCATTTACGGTTATACTATACTTCTTCATGCTTTCAACAACAATACTATCTAATTTTTCTAAACTGCGCTCATAATGCGGTGCAATTTGTTTTTCCATGCCTCCCATTACAGTAGTATAAGCTTTAAAACCAAAAGGTAAATCTTTGCCAGAAATAGTCCACGTGGCATCTGTTGAGCCATCTTTATTTTGTTTAAAAATCCATGTAATATCTGAAGTTAACTCTGTGAATTGCATTTGCTGTTGTATAGATTTGTTTGGCACAGCTTCAATAGTTTTCATAGTACCTATACCATCTTTATCTTCCCAAGAATACGAGCCATCAACACCTTTTGTTTGTTCTGAAAGTGTAATTTTCATGTCAGGGTCTGCTTCTGCCCAAGAGGACCAAGCTTCCCAATTTTTAAAATCTATAACATTATCATAAAGCACTGCAGCAGGTGTATTTATTGTCCTTGTTCTACTAACTTCAAATTCGTTAGGCTGAATAGCAATATAAATAGACATTCCAATAATAACAATAAGTAATAAGAATGAAATGTATTTGAGAGCTTTCATTTTTTTATTTTGAAATTATACATATCAAAGATAATCATTTTTAATTTTCGATTAATAAATTATTACATTTGTTGTGTTCAGATTCAATTATCGATAGATAAAAGTTTGTTTTGTAATAAAATCAATAATCGTAAGGTTCTTTTTACCATTTTTTTGTTCAATAATTTAAATATAATTTAATACAATGAAATTTACATCAATTTTAAATTTAATGTTAATTACCACTATGTTATTATCGTGTGGTAATGAGAAGTCCGAGAATAATAATGATGATATGGCATCAAATGAAACCATTTCATTTAATTATAATTTAGAGCAATTTGCTGATATCAAAGTATTAAGATATCAAATACCTGGTTGGGAAAAACTTACTTTAAAAGAACAAAAGCTGGTTTATTATCTTGTTCAGGCAGGTTTGTCTGGAAGAGATATTATGTGGGATCAAAATTACAGACACAATCTAAAAATTAGAAAAGCATTAGAAAATGTTTACACAAATTATGAAGGTGATAAATCTTCTGATAGTTGGGGGGAATTCGAAACATATTTAAAACGGATTTGGTTTAGTAATGGGATTCATCATCATTATTCAAACGATAAAATAAAACCAGAATTTTCTTCTGATTATTTAAAACAATTACTAGCTGCGACTAATACCACTTTTGATGGGGAAGCATTTCAAGTTATATTTAATAATCAAGATTCGAAAAAGGTTAATCAAGCCAAAGCTGTAGATAATGTGGCACTGTCTGCCATAAATTTTTATGGACCAAATGTTACTAATAAGGATGTTGAGATATTTTATAAAACGAAGAAATCACCAAATCCTAAAAAGCCTTTATCATATGGCTTAAACTCGCAATTAGTAAAAGAAAATGGTGTTTTAAAAGAACGTGTTTATAAATCCGGAGGATTATATGGTGAAGCTATTGACGAAATTATAAAATGGTTAGAATTAGCAAAAGGTGTTGCTGAAAATGACGCCCAAGGTGATGCATTAGGTTTGTTAATTGATTATTATAAAACAGGCGATTTACAAACTTGGGATGATTATAATGTGGCTTGGACAGCTGCTACCGATGGTAATATTGATTATATAAATAGTTTTATTGAAGTTTATAATGATCCTTTAGGGTATAGCGGGTCTTATGAAACTATTGTGCAGATTAATGATTTTGATATGTCTCAAAAAATGAAAGTTGTATCAGATAACGCACAATGGTTTGAAAATAATTCCCCTTTAATGGACGCCCATAAAAAGAAAAATGTTGTTGGCGTAACATACAAAGTTGTAAATGTAGGAGGTGAAGCTGGAGATGCATCACCAAGTACGCCAATTGGTGTGAATTTACCAAATGCTAACTGGATTCGTGCTGAAGTTGGTAGTAAATCTGTATCCTTAGGTAATATCACTCACGCTTATAATAATGCAAGTAGTACTGGTCGTTTAAAGGAGTTTGTACATGATGAGGAAGAATTAAAACTAGAAGAAGAACATGGGCAATTAGCAGACAAATTACATACGGCATTACACGAGGTTATCGGTCATGCCTCGGGGCAATTAAATCCTGGAGTAGGAGAGACCAAAGAAACGCTAAAAAACTATGCATCAACACTTGAAGAAGGTCGTGCAGATTTAGTTGGACTTTATTATTTATACAATCCTAAATTACAAGAACTAGGATTAGTAAATGATTGGAAAGCAATTGGGATGGCTGCTTACGATGGATATATTAGAAATGGTTTAATGACTCAATTAATACGACTAAATTTAGGTGATGATGTTGAAGAAGCTCACATGCGTAACAGACAATGGGTTTCGGCTTGGGCGTTTGAAAAAGGAAAAGCAGATCATGTTATAGAAAAAGTAACACGCGATGGAAAAACTTATTTTAACATAATTGATTATGAAAAATTACATGATTTATTTGGTCAATTATTGCGTGAGACTCAACGTATAAAATCTGAAGGTGATTATGCTGCTGTTGAAGCTTTAGTTGAGGGATATGGCGTAAAAGTAGATCAAGAAATTCATGCTGAGGTTTTAGACAGAAATAAGCAATTTAATTCGGCACCTTATAGTGGTTTTGTAAATCCTGTTTTAGTGGCAGAAAACGATAAAAAGGGTGAAATAACCAGTGTGAAAGTTACACAGCCAGAAACATTTTCTAGTCAAATGTTAAATTATAGTATGTATTATAGTTTCTTGCCAGAAGTAAATTAAAATTTAAAGAAAGTGATAAAAAAAAGCAGAATCTTAAATTAAGGTTCTGTTTTTTTATTTACACTAAAAAAGAAAAGAAGACTCTTAAGAGTAATTTGAAAAGTAATATAGAAATATTTACATGATATTTTACATGTTTGGATTTATTAATACATTTAAAAAATACCAAAATATCGTCAAAATAATATATTTAAGGATCCGTTTTTTTATTTACACTAAACACCAATAGTAGTATATTAACAACAATGAGAGTACTTATAATTAATAAAATATTCATTTTTAGAAAGATTACTTATTTACTAGATGCAGTTTTTTAAAAAAGGTTGCGTAAGAAAATGTTTTATTAGTCTATACTTCCGGTTATTGCCTCTTAAGTTATCTAGAATATCATATTCCATAAGCTTTCCCGCACCAATTAACCCTGTTTTTTTTGAATATTTTTTCTATGAGTGTCTATGGTAAGTGTGCTTAAGTTTACTTTTTTTGCTATATGTTTAGACTTTTCAACGTTACCAATGTATGGTATAAGTAACAATGTTCTTTCTTTTAAAGTATTAATGTTGTTCTGGTTTTTTTTATATCTACTAGATTGAAAAAGAAAATGGGAGCGTTTACAGCTTCCTTATGTCTTGTAATACCTTTTAATGCTTCAATAATAGTATAAGATTTCTTCTTCTGATATCGCGCGACCTTCAATTTTATAGTATTTTTGGTTTCTAAAATTTCTTTTACAGCTTCCATTTATTTATTTTGACTAACTTTTACAATTTAGGTCAACTAAACGAATAAAAAAATACCCACTTTTGGGGATATTTATGTTTTTGGTCGAAAATTTAATCGATAAATGGTTGTTTTTTAAGCTTGTTGCTTAATGATGCGTTTTGTTTCAGTTTTGTTTTTAACTTTTATTTTAAAAAGAGATATACCTAAATATAAGTTTTCAAAATAAAACGTGTTTAATAAATTTAATTTAAAAAGCACCTAGGCAGATTGATGATTAAGCGTTAAAATATGAATATTAAAAAATAAATAGTTAGTTCATTTATAAAAGGAAACGGTAAAATAAAAATATTACTTAAAGAAAAACTTAATAGCAGCAATAAATAGGATAAAAAAAATGAAGGCCATTAATACCCAAATACTACCGCTGTAAAAACGTTTGTGGAGTTTGTAATCTTTACGGTAGGTGTAAGCAATTATAATAGCAAAGACAATAAAGAAGATAATTCCGAAAATGATTTGACCTTTACTAAACATATAGTTACTTTTATGCAAACTTAATGAAAACCCTTAAAAGATTTCCCTCTTTACTGAAACAAGTTCAGTACTTAGCAAGGAAATGAAAAAATAGATATTTATGAAGAATAAAATAGAAGCTGTAAAAGCATTTCATACTGCATTTAAAATAGGACACAGAGAAGCACCTAAAGCGGATTTAGGTTTAGCTAAAAACATGTTGCGTTACAAATTAATGCGTGAAGAAAATGAAGAATACCTTGATGCTGCTAATAACAATGATTTGGTTGAAGTTGCCGATGCACTAGGAGACATGCTTTATATTTTATGCGGAACTATTATTGAACATGGTATGCAACACAAAATTGAAGAAGTGTTTGAAGAAATACAGCGCAGTAATATGAGTAAACTTGGTGCGGATGGACAGCCTATTTATCGTGAAGATGGTAAAGTGCTAAAAGGACCAAATTATTTTAAACCGAATATTCAATCTATTTTAGATAAATAAAAAAAGCAGCCATTTGGCTGCTTTTTTTATTTCATTATTTAACTGCATATCGCCAACCAAATGGGTCTTCAACTTTATTGGTTTGTATATCTGTAATGCGCTTTTTCAAAAAGCTAGCATATGTGTCATCTAATTTTGGTAACTCGTAGTCACTATCTTTAAAACCAAATCCGGCAATAGGAGATATTACAGCTGCTGTTCCGGCGCCAAACATTTCTTTTAAGGAACCATTTTTAGCCGCTTCAACAACTTCAGCAACACTTATCTTTCTAACTTCGACAGGGATGTTTTCCGATTTAGCCAATTCAATAATACTTTTACGAGTAATACCATCTAGAATTCTGTCACTAGTTGGTCCAGTAATCAAAGTATCATTTATACGAATAAAGATATTCATTGCACCTGCTTCCTCAATATATTCATGTGTATTGTCATCTGTCCAAATCACTTGTTGATAGCCTTTTTCTATAGCTAATTGTGTGGGGTAGAATTGTCCTGCATAATTACCACCAGCTTTAGCAAAACCAACACCACCATTTGCAGAACGTGAATATTTTTCTTCTATTAAAACTCGCACTTCTCCAGCGAAATAGGCTCCAGAAGGTGCTGTACATATTATGAATTTATATTCATCAGCAGGAGACGCATGAAAGCCATTTCCAGACGCAAATATAAATGGCCTGATGTATAAAGAACTTCCATCTTTTTTAGGAATCCAATCTTTGTCAATTTCTAACAACGCTTTTAAACCATCCATAAAGTAACTTTCTGGTAATTCAGGAATAGCTAAACGTTTTGAAGAAATATTCAAACGTTTAAAATTATCTAATGGACGAAATAACCAGACATTTTCATCAACATCTTTATAAGCTTTCATGCCTTCAAAAACAGATTGGCCGTAATGAAAAATTTTAGCCGACGGATCTAAAACTACAGGTTGGTAAGGCATCACTTTAGGAGCTTGCCATTTACCATCTTTATAATTGCATTCTAACATGTGATCAGAAAAATCATGTCCGAATTTTAAATTCTCAAAATCTACGTCGTTGATTTTTGAGGTTTTAGCCTTTATAATCTCTATATCGTTGATTATAGTATTCATAAGTCTTGTAATTAAGTGATACAAATTTAAAGAAAAACGTTTTTAAAAAAGCGGTATATTTACATAAATCATTTAAAATTGAAATATTTGTACCATGAAGTCAATTACCTTAGCAATTATCTGTATTTTAATGTTAAATTCTTGCAAAAATAAAAGTCAAGATGCCGTTGTAAATCCAGTAAAAGTTGAAAAAATAGAATATGCCTCATTTGGCAAAGAAATTATTGCTGATGATGCCGTTAGTGCAAGTTCTATGGCAGCACATTATAAAATTATGAAGGCTGGAGACAGTATAAACTCAAAAATAATAGCAGAAGTGCATGAGGTTTGTCAAGCAAAAGGTTGTTGGATGCGATTAAATTTAGATGATGAGAATGAAGTTATGGTGAAATTTAAAGATTATGGTTTTTTTGTTCCAAAAGATATTACAGGAAAAAAGGTGATTATAAATGGACAAGCTTTTGTGGAAGAAGTGTCAATTGATGAACAAAGACATTACGCTGAGGATGCCGGAAAATCCGCTGAAGAAATAGCTAGTATTACAGTACCCAAAAGAACTTATTCATTTGAGGCTGATGGTGTTTTAGTTGTCAAATAAGTCAAACATCCTACATATGTTTTTTTACTTAATTACTATCATTATTGGTATTACATGTGGCGTAATTAGAATATAATACTCACATGAAACGAGAAATTATTATTACGGCCGATGGTTCATCAACCATTCATATTCCGGAATGGGATGAGCAATACCATTCTAAACATGGCGCCATTCAAGAAGCGTATCATGTGTTTATAAAGCATGGTTTACATCATTTTATTAGTTCTGAAGGTGTTTCAGAATCTTATAAAACGGTTTCTGAAGTATCCATTTTAGAAATAGGTTTCGGCACTGGTTTAAATACGTTTATAACGCTTTTAGAAACCGAAAAACTAAAATCAAACATTGATTATACGGGAGTTGAAGGGTATCCTGTTTTAGCAGATGAAATTAATGCATTGAATTATACTCAAACGCTTAATGCAGGAAACAGAGCGAAGCTCTTTAAAACCATTCATAATGTATCTTGGGAAGAGAAACATCAAATATGTGATGGTTTCACTTTAATAAAAAGAAAGCAATTTTTTTCTGAAATCGATGATACAGAAGCTTATAATATCATTTATTTTGATGCTTTTGGAGCTCGAGTACAACCGGAACTTTGGACAGAAAGTATATTTAAAATCATGTATAAGGCTTTAAAAACTAATGGCGTATTAGTTACCTATTCAGCAAAAGGTAGTGTTCGAAGAGCTATGCAAGCTGTTGGTTTTACTGTTGACAGGCTTCCTGGTCCTCCAGGCAAACGAGAAATGTTACGCGCTTGCAAAGAAGCGTGACATTCAACGACTCAAATAAAATAATTTTGGAGTTAAATGTTACGAGCGACAAAGTAGATTTTTAATTGTCACTACAGAGTGATTCAGCTTGTACTGAGCGCAGTCGAATTTTGGCAATCTGTTTATCATAATGATTTGCTGCTTTCAATCAATAATTCGGAACAAAGAATTTCTGTTAAACCTAATATAAAAACTTAGTAAACACCTAAGTCATTTTGTAACTTTATAAAAAAAATAAAATGCGAGTTTTAATAACGGGTGCAACAGGACTGATTGGTCAGGAAATTGTGAAGCTTTGTCATGAAAAAGACATAAAAGTAAACTACTTAACAACCAGTAAATCCAAGATTGTTCAAGAAGAAAATTATAAAGGTTTTTACTGGAACCCGAAAGCAAAGGAAATTGATGCAGATTGTTTTAAAGAGGTTGATGCTATTGTTCATTTAGCTGGTGCCACGGTTTCAAAACGCTGGACACCGAGCTACAAAAAAGAAATTTTATCTAGTAGAACCGAAACTACAGCGTTATTAGTAAATACTTTAAAGGAGTTAACTCACACAGTAAAACAAGTTGTTTCAGCAAGTGCTATTGGAATTTATCCAGATTCATTAATTAATTATTATGACGAATCTCACAACGAAATTAGTTCATCTTTTTTAGGACAAGTCGTTTCAGTTTGGGAACAGGCTTCAGATGAATTTTTAAAATTAAATATTACCGTTTCAAAAATTAGAATTGGTTTGGTGCTCTCAAATAAAGGCGGCGCACTAATGGAAATAGTTAAACCCATAAAATTTGGTTTAGGAGCCGCTTTTGGTAATGGAAAACAATGGCAATCATGGATTCATATTCAAGATTTAGCAAATCTATTTTTGTATGTGTTGCAAAATAATTTAAGTGGAGTATTCGATGGTGTTGCTCCCAATCCCACTTCTAATAGCGAATTAACAAAAACTGCTGCAAGTGTTTTGCATAAGCCACTGTTTATGCCAAATATCCCCAAGTTTTTTATGAAACTGATTTTGGGCGAGATGCATATTTTATTATTTGAAAGCCAGAGGGTGAGTTCTAAAAAAATAGCTGATGAAGGATTTCTTTTTAAGTTTAATTATTTGGAACCTGCTTTGAATAATTTGTTGGGGTAATTTCTTTGTTTCTTTCAAACTCAAGTTTCTATAGAATCAAAAAACCACTCTGCTTATACAAAGTGGTTTTGAAAAAAAATTAATTTTTTAATTACGACTTAGCAGCCTTAACCATAATTTTTAATTCAATATCATCATTTATAAATTTATCACCTAAATTATCAAAAATTGATTTTGAGCCATATTGCACATTCCATTTTGTTCTATCAATAGTAAAAGCTTCACTGCTAAGAGTGATTACATCATTTTCATTGCTTACTGTTACAGGAAAGGTAATATTATTTTTCACTTCTTTAAGTGATAGATTACCAGAGAGCGTCATTTTTCCATCAACGTCTTCTAAACCAGTCACAGTAAAACTAGCACTTGCGTATTTCTCAACGTCAAAAAAGTCAGCACTGGTTAAATGACCAGTAAGTTTAGCATTGCCTTCATCATCAGCAGGAATATCTGTAACAGCGATAGAAGTCATATCAATTAGGAATGAAACACCAATAATTTTTCCATCGGCAAGATCTAGTACCCCGCGCTCGATAGAAATAGTTCCGTTATGAGATCCTGTAGGCTTAAATCCTTTCCATTCAATGGTTGATCCATCTTTATTCAATGCATAAATATCAGAATTTACTATTTCTTCAACTTCTTCAGCAGCTTTAGTCGCAGCTTCTTTTGCTTTGTCTTTACATGATGTAACAGAACTAATTAAAGCAGTAATAAATAAGATTGTTGCAAAATTCTTTTTCATTTTAAAATATTTTAGTGTTTCTGTTACGAAATTAGACATTCACTATCAAAAAAAATTAAAATTATTTTAATGACATTATGACAATTTCATAATATTGGCAGTACTTTTGCCAACTAAATTTAAGATTGAAAAAATTGAATTTACCATGAGTAAAAAAGATATAGAAAACGAGCAAGTGGAATCAACTCAAGCAGAAGCTAATGAAGCGCAAGAGCAAGTTTTAGAAGAACAGACGAAGGAGGAAAAACTTGAGACTGAAATAAAGCAAGAAAAAGATAAGTTTTTACGATTATTTGCAGAGTTTGAAAATTATAAAAGGCGCACAGCAAAAGAGCGTATAGAATTGTTTTCAACCGCTAGTGAGGATGTTATGAAAACCTTACTGCCTGTTCTTGATGATTTTGAGCGCGCATTAGCCCACATTGATGAAGATAAAGAAGCTGAAGAATTACGTAAAGGTGTGTTGTTAATTTATCAGAAATTGATAAAAACATTGGAGCACAAAGGGTTGAAGCTTATGGAGGTTAAAAAAGGTGATACTTTTAATGCTGACAACCACGAGGCTATTACTCAAATACCGGCACCTAGTGATGATTTGAAAGGAAAAATTATCGACATAGTTGAAAAAGGATATCTTTTAGGAGAAAAAGTGATTCGTTTTCCAAAAGTAGTTATTGGGCAATAAAATTAAGACATGGCTAAAAGAGATTATTACGAAATATTAGGTATTAATAAAGGGGCAGGTGCTGCTGAAATTAAAAAGGCTTACAGAAAGAAAGCTATTGAATTCCATCCTGATAAGAATCCAGATGATACAGGAGCAGAGGCTAAATTTAAAGAAGCAGCTGAAGCATACGAAGTATTAAGTGACGACAATAAAAAAGCACGTTATGATCAATATGGTCACCAAGCATTTGAGAATGGTGGTGGCGGTGGCGGCTTTGGCGGCGGCGGTATGAATATGGATGATATATTCAGTCAGTTTGGTGATATCTTTGGCGGCGGTGGCGGTGGCTTCTCTGGTTTTGGCGGTGGCGGTGGTCAACGTCGTGTGAAGGGTAGTAATCTGCGTATTCGTGTCAAACTTACTTTAGAAGAAATTGCTCTGGGCGTTGAGAAAAAAGTAAAAGTAAAACGTAAAGTTCAAGCACCAGGTACTACTTATAAAACGTGTTCTACGTGTAACGGTAGTGGGCAAGTAACACGTATTGCAAATACTATTTTGGGAAGAATGCAAACGTCTGCACCTTGTAATGTATGTGGTGGTGCAGGACAAACTATTGATAAAAAACCTAATGATGCCGATGCACAAGGATTAAAAGTTGCTGAAGAAACGGTATCTATAAAAATACCAGCAGGCGTTGTTGATGGCATGCAGCTTAAGGTGTCTGGAAAAGGTAACGAAGCTCCCGGAAATGGAATTTCTGGAGATTTAATTGTTGTTATTGAAGAAGAAACACACGAAAAACTACAGCGTGAAGGCGATAATTTACATTACGATTTATATGTAAGTTTCCCTGATGCTGTTCTAGGAACATCAAAAGAAATTGATACCGTAACAGGTAAAGTGCGTATAAAAGTAGAAGCTGGTGTACAATCTGGTAAAATTTTGCGCCTACGCGGAAAAGGGATCCCGAGTATTAATGGTTATGGTAAGGGAGATTTGTTAGTCCATGTAAATGTTTGGACCCCAAAAACACTAAATAAGCAACAAAAGGAATTTTTTGAGTCTATGGAAGATGATGAGCATTTCGCACCCAAACCAGAAAGTTCAGATAAATCATTTTTTGAGAAAGTAAAAGATATGTTCTCTTAGTAAAACGACTATATTTAAGCTTGTAAATTTATATTACTAGCATCTTTTTAAATTTTAAAATCCGCTTTTTTAAGTGGATTTTTTTTACGAAAAAAGAGAAGATATTTAATAGTTTTGCTAATAGTATTGAAAAAAAAACTATATTTGAATATCACTAATTTAGTTTAGTGATAATTTTTCTTTTTCATAGCAATTTTTTTCCCATCCTTAATTTTATTAAGGGTGGGTTTTGTTTTTTTAATGAAACTCAATTTTCAGAAGACTTTAAGTCGTACTGAAAATTGTAAGTTGAATTAATATCGAATTTATTCCGAGATCACTTTTTCTCTTTAAAAAAATATCTAATTATTTGAATCAAAATTATTACTATAAACATCAATCATTTTAATGTTTATTTGGTAACACAACATTTAATATATTTACCTTTTTATTAGTCAATTAAAAATTTAATATGAATAACTTACTTGAAGTCAATAATGTTTCCAAGTACTTTGGAGATTTTAAAGCTTTAAATGATGTATCAATTACAATACCTAGAGGCAGTATATTTGGTTTATTAGGGCCTAACGGCGCAGGAAAAACGACACTGATAAGAGTTGTTAATCAAATAACTATGCCAGATTCAGGTTCAGTAATTTTAGACGGAGAAGCACTTAGCCAAAAGCATGTTAAGGATATTGGCTACTTGCCAGAAGAACGCGGTTTGTATAAATCAATGAAAGTTGGTGAACAAGCCATATACCTAGCACAGTTAAAAGGGTTAAGTAAAGCTGAAGCTAAAACGCGATTGAAATACTGGTTTGAGCGTTTAGAGATTGGCGACTGGTGGGACAAAAAAATCCAAGAGCTTTCCAAAGGGATGGCGCAAAAAATACAATTTGTAGTTACGGTACTTCATGAACCTAAATTATTAATTTTTGACGAACCATTTTCTGGCTTCGACCCTATAAATGCGAATTTAATAAAGGACGAAATTTTACGATTACGTGAAAACGGAGCAACAGTTATATTTTCTACTCATAGAATGGAATCGGTTGAAGAATTGTGTGATGATATTGCTTTGATACATAAATCAAATAAAATATTAGAAGGAAAATTGGTAGACATAAAACGCCAATACAAAATTAATACATACGAGGTAGGTATAAGGCCTTACAATCGTGCCTTGTTAGAAAAAGAATTGTCTGAAAAATTTAATGTTTCTAAAGCCAATTTTAGAACGTTGGAAGATGAGTTAAAGCTCAATATTAAACTTCAGCAAGGTGAAAAACCAAATGATTTATTGAGCTATCTAACTGATAAAGGAGAAGTGTCTCATTTTGTAGAACTTATACCTAGTGTTAACGATATTTTTATTCAAGCCGTTAATAACAACTAACTTTATGAACCATTTACCACTTATTATAAAACGTGAATATTTAACTAAGGTTAAAAATAAATCGTTTATTATGATGACGTTCTTGAGTCCTCTCATATTTATAGCACTTATTGCATTTGTTGCCTACTTATCTCAACTAAATAATGACAAAATTAGAGTGGTGTCTATTTTAGATGAATCTGGGCTGGTAAAAGATGTTTTTAAAAACTCAGGAAATACATCTTATAATATCCTTGAAGGAATGTCGGTTGAGGATGCAAAAATGCTAGTTCTAGAAACAAAAGGATATGGATTATTGCATATTGATGATATTACAGAAGGAAAACTAACATCAAAAGATCTGACTTTCTACTCAGAAGAGTCGCCGTCACTAACTTTAATTTCAAATTTAGAAAGTGAAATTCAGTCAGAACTAACACTTCAGAATAGAATTAGAGAAGGTATTGATGTTGAAAAGTTAAAGGCTTCTAGAGTTAATATAGAAATTAATCAAGAAAGTTTTGAAGGCGAAAAGACATCAAAAGTTGATAGTATTGTTAAACTTATTTTTGGAGGTGCAGCAGGGTATCTGTTATTTATGTTCATAATTATATATGGAAACATGATTATGCGAAGTGTAATTGAAGAAAAAACAAGTAGAATTATAGAAGTTATTATTTCTTCAGTAAAACCAATGCAATTAATGCTAGGAAAGATTATTGGAACATCTTTAGCTGGTATTACACAGTTTGTAATTTGGATTATTTTAGGTAGTGTTTTAATGACGGTGGCTTCTTTAATTCTAGGCATTGATATGGCTCAAATGGAAACACCACAACAACAGGTGTTGGAACAAGCTATGGAGAATCCTGAAGTAAATCTTCAACTTCAAAATATGGTCGCAGCGTTTTATAATTTGCCATTAACCAATTTAATTATAGCATTTATTTTGTTTTTTATTGGTGGTTATTTATTGTATAGTTCGTTATATGCCGCTATTGGTGCAGCAGTTGATAATGAAACGGATACACAACAATTTATGTTGCCCATAATTATGCCTCTTGTTTTAGCGGTTTATATTGGTATATTTACAGTTATTGAAGACCCACACGGAACTGTTTCAACCGTATTTTCGTTTATACCATTAACATCACCAGTAGTTATGCTTATGCGAATTCCTTTTGGTGTTCCAATTTGGCAGCAAGTTTTATCTTTATTAATACTAGTTGCTTCATTTATGTTTACGGTTTGGTTTGCTGCAAAAATATATCGTGTTGGAATTTTGATGTATGGGAAGAAACCAAGTTATAAAGAATTGATTAAATGGATAAAGTATTAATATGGAAAAGTTAAAGAGTATACTTAATTATACTTTCAATCTTACTAATGATATTAGTATTTCAGTAAAAGGAATATTGCTAGTTATTATAGTTATTATGGTTACGTCTTTTGTTCTAAATGTATTTAGAAGAGTACTAACAAGACGATTGCCAAATGAAGATAAAGCTAAGTTTAAAATATTATTTGGTTATGGTAAATGGATAATTTATCTAATTATATTACTAATAACCTTTAATGGTATTGGTGTTAATGTAACTGCCGTGTTTGCGGCATCTGCGGCACTATTAATTGGTGTTGGTTTAGCATTACAAACCTTATTCCAAGATATTATTGCTGGGGTGTTAATTTTATTAGATCAAACGATTCATGTAGGCGATATTGTTGAGATTGATGGTAAAGTTGGTCGCGTAGATGAGATAAAATTAAGAACTACAAGAGCCGTAACTATAGATAACAAGGTGCTCATTATTCCGCACCATTTATATCTTACTAATAGTTTATATAATTGGACTCAGAATGGTTCAACAACTCGCGAATCGGTTGTAGTTGGTGTTGCTTATGGTAGTGATGTGCAATTGGTTAAAAAACTACTTTTAGAAGCTGCAAATAATCATGAATTGATTTTAAAGCAACCAGCCGCATATGTGTTCTTTACAAATTTTGGCGATAGTGCTTTAGAGTTTAAACTAGTTTTCACTTTAAATGATAGTTTTCAGGGAGCCATTCCTAAAAGTGATTTACGTTTTGAAATAGATAGACTATTTAGAGAAAACAACATTAGTATACCATTCCCACAAAGAGATATCCATATTATTCAAAAGCCAAAGTAAATTTAAAATTAATCGGGGAATGAATCAAAGAATAAGAAAGGAAACTAGATATGTAGTGGTATTATGTTTCTTTTTTGTTTTTCAATTTTCAATTGCGCAACTCACAGATATAGCGAGGTTAGAATATTCATTTATTCCTCAAAGTAAATCTGAAGATCAGTATACGAGATTGCGAGCACTTTTAAATTATCCTATAGAAGTTAAGAATGATGCTTATTTTATAATTGGAGCAGAGTATAATAGAATTTTTCTGAATTTAGAAGAGAATTATCCATTTGATACATCGGTTTTAGATAGAATTCATATCATAGATTTAAACATTGGTTATACTTTTAAATGGAATGAAAAGTGGCGATTGGGAGTAAAATTTAATCCTAGAATAGCCTCAACACTTACTAAATCTTTAAGCGCAGATGATTATTTTTTGAATGGAGGGGTCTTTTTAATAAATGACAGAACCAAAGATGAAAGTTTAAAACGATCCTACCGTTTAATTATAGGATTAACATATAATGCAACTGTAGGCTTGCCGTTTCCGCTCCCATTTGTTAGTTATTATAGGAGAATTAATGAAAAATGGAGTTTTAATGCGGGAATACCAAAGTCTAATTTGAAATATACGTTTAATAAGCGAAATAACTTGCAAGCTTTTGTTGGACTAGACGGTTACTTGGCTCACCTGCAAAACGCGGTCGTAATAAATGGACAAAATATAGATCATATTTCATTATCTGTAGCCATTGGAGGATTTGGGTATGAATATTGCTTTACTAAACATTTAGTAGCTTATATGTACACGGGTTATACACTAAGATTAAATAACGTTTTACGTAATAAAAGCAAAGATGAAATTCTTAAATTAAGTGATTTAAATACATTTTATTTAAGAACTGGATTAAAATTTAAAATTTAAGTATGTCAAAAATATTAGTAATAGAGGATGAGGCAGCGATTAGACGTGTGCTTGTAAAAATTCTTTCAGAAGAAAATGAAGCCTATAAAGTAGATGAAGCTGAAGATGGTTTATTAGGTATAGAAAAAATAAAAAAGGAGGATTTTGATTTAATACTTTGTGATATCAAAATGCCAAAAATGGATGGCGTTGAAGTCTTAGAAGCTGTCAAAAAAATTAAACCTGAAATACCAATAGTTATGATTTCTGGTCATGGCGATTTAGATACCGCTGTAAATACTATGCGTTTAGGAGCTTTTGATTATATCTCAAAACCACCAGATTTAAATAGATTACTAAATACCGTTAGAAATGCTTTAGATAGAAAAGAATTGGTTGTAGAAAACAAAATTCTTAAGAAAAAGGTTAGTAAAAAATATGAGATGATTGGTGAAAGCGACGCTATTTCACAAATTAAAGATATCATTGATAAAGTAGCTCCAACCGACGCTCGTGTTTTAATTACTGGACCAAATGGAACAGGTAAAGAGTTAGTAGCACATTGGTTACACGAAAAGAGTGCACGTGCAAAAGGTAATTTAATTGAAGTAAATTGTGCGGCAATACCAAGTGAATTAATTGAAAGTGAGTTATTCGGACATGTAAAAGGTGCCTTTACAAGTGCTAATAAAGACAGAGCAGGAAAGTTCGAAGCTGCCAACGGAGGTACTCTTTTTCTGGATGAAATAGGAGACATGAGCTTATCAGCTCAAGCTAAAGTTTTACGTGCATTACAAGAAAGTAGAGTTCAGCGTGTTGGTAGCGATAGAGATATTAAAGTTGATGTTCGTGTTGTAGCAGCAACAAATAAGAATTTAAAAAAGGAAATTGAAGAAGGTAGATTTCGTGAAGATTTATATCACAGGCTGGCTGTAATTTTAATTAAAGTTCCAGCGTTGAATGAGAGACGAGATGACATTCCGTTATTAGTAAGTCATTTCTCAGAAAAAATAGCAAACGAACAAGGTACCGCTAAAAAAGTGTTTTCGGATAAGGCCATAAAATTGCTTCAAGAGTATGACTGGACGGGGAATATTAGAGAACTTCGTAACGTGATAGAACGCTTGATTATCCTTGGAGGCATTGAAGTGAGCGTACAAGATGTAAAACTATTTGCATCTAAATAATACAAAAAGGCTGTTTAAAAAGGCTTTTATATTTAATTTATAATGTTGAGCGTGTCGAAAATGATGTTGATAATCATCAATTTAAAATATTTCGACAAGCTCAGTATGATTTAGAATCATACTTTTTAGACTATATCTTTGATATGTTTAATAAAATCATCTATTCTTAATTTTATTTTCTCATTTAATGTGTCATTTTTAACATAAGTATGAATATCTCCCAAATAATTCATGCCTAAATACTTAGCAGATTCAACAAAAGGCATATTAAATCCATCTATTAAATCATCATGATTACTCGTGCTAATCATGGCCATGTTTTTTCCTCGTAATTGACGCCCAGTATCTTTATGTATTCGGAGTATATCAGAAATTCTATCAAAAAACACTTTTAGTACACCACTCATACTATACCAATAGATAGGAGTAGCGAAGATTATGGTATCATATGTTTTTATAATATTGGTGATTAACTCTATAAAATCATCATCTTTATTTTTATACTCATAATCATAATGTCCAATATTCTTGTTATGTAAGTCAATAACATCAATGGTGTTTTTTGATGCCATGTAATTAACAATTTTATTAGTATCACCTCCGCTTCTAGAGCTTCCTTGTATAATAACAGTCTTATTCATAATTCAAAATATAATAACAAAGGAACAACTTTAAAAAAATACAAATATCGATTTCAAATAGAAACAATTAATGTTAAGCATGATAAAATCAATAGCATTTTTATATATTTAATCCAGATAAAATACCGACTATGAATGACTATAAAGTAACTTCAAACATATCTTTAAAAAATTCGAAAACAAAAGTTGTTATAAACGACGCCGAAAAAGAACTTAAAAAGGTTAGGAAGCAATTAGGAAAACTTCAAGACACCTTATATGCTCACGGAAAATATGCCGTTTTAGTATGCCTTCAGGGTATGGATACTTCTGGAAAAGACAGTTTAATTCGCGAAGTGTTTAAAGATTTTAACGCCAGAGGAGTTGAAGTCCATAGTTTTAAAGTGCCTACAGAATTAGAATTGAAGCACGATTATTTATGGCGTCATTACATAGTACTGCCTTCTCGCGGAAAGTTTGGAGTTTTTAATAGAACGCACTACGAAAATGTATTGGTAACTCGTGTGCACCCAGGATATATTATGGGTGAAAATATTCCAGATGTTCATTCCGTAGATGACATTAATGAGGCTTTTTGGGATAAACGTTTCGATCAGATAAACAATTTTGAGAAACACCTAGCTGAAAGCGGAACTATCATTTTTAAATTCTATTTAAATCTGTCAAAACAAGAACAAAAAAACAGATTATTACGTCGTTTACGAAAACAAGAAAAAAACTGGAAATTCTCACCTGGTGATTTAAAAGAGCGTAAACTTTGGGATAAATACCAAACCTATTATGAAGATGCCATTAACAGAACATCAAAACCGCATGCCCCATGGTATACCATTCCGGCCGATGATAAACCTTCAGCAAGATATTTGGTCGCAAAAACCATGTTCGATGCCTTAAGTGCATACACCGATATTAAAGAACCAGAATTGGATGACGACATTAAAGCGAATATTGAATTATATAAACAACAACTTAATAACGAATAGTTTTTGGGCTTTTTAACACGCTTTCACTACTCAATTTTTTTGCGAAAAATCAAAAAGGATTTCAAATATTTAGCCTGTGGTGAGCGCAGTCGAAACATTCAATCATTAACGCAAATGCCTCAAGGTATTAACACAAATTTAAGTTTCAGTTTAATACACAACTTTTAAGAAATAGTATCTTTAAGCATAAAAATATTCTATGAAAATTTTAAAATCAATTCTACTTTTTGTTTCAGTAATTTCTATGGTAAGTATTAATGCTCAAACCGATGCAGAGGTTATAAAAACCATTTACAAGCAATCTTTAACCAATGGAAAAAGTTACGATTGGTTAAACCATTTATCCAACCAAATTGGTAGTAGATTATCAGGCTCTCTAGGAGCAGAACGTGCAGTGGCATACACCAAAGAAGAAATGGAAAAACTTGGTTTAGATAAGGTTTGGTTACAACCGGTTATGGTACCTAAATGGGTTAGAGGGGCACAAGAATTTGCTTTTATAGAAAGTACTCCGGGAAAAACCACTAACGTTAATATTTGTGCTCTAGGAGGTTCAATAGCTACTCCAGCTTTAGGTTTAAAAGCAGAAGTTGTTGAGGTAAAGAACTTCGAGGATTTAGAAGCACTTGGTCCAGAAAACATTGAAGGTAAAATTGTATTTTATAACCGTCCAATGCAAGCCGATTTAATTCTCACCTTCGAAGCTTATGGAGGTTGTGTTAACCAACGTTATAAAGGTGCGGTTGAGGCTATAAAATATGGAGCTGTTGGTGTTATAGTGCGATCTATGAATTTACGAATGGACGACTTACCGCATACAGGAAGTATGACGTATGATAATTTACCTGTGGATAGACGAATTCCTTCAGCTGCAATTAGCACCAACGATGCAGAGTTATTAAGTACCATGTTAAAATTGGATAAGTCTATTAAATTTTACTTTAAGCAGAATTGTAAGCAACTTAAAGATGTACAATCTTATAATGTTGTTGGACAAATTACTGGAAGTGAATACCCGAATGAATATATGATTGTTGGCGGGCATTTAGACTCATGGGATTTGGGGGATGGTTCTCACGATGATGGGGCAGGTGTAGTACAATCTATGGATGTTCTTAGATTATTAAAGGAATCTGGTATTAAACCAAAAAGAAGCATTAGAGTTGTTTTATTTATGAATGAAGAAAACGGTTTACGCGGTGGAAAAAAATACGCTGAGCTTGCTAAACAAAAAGGTGAAAATCATGTATTTGCTTTAGAAAGTGATTCAGGAGGGTTTACACCTCGTGGTTTTAGTTTCGATTGTAACGACGCTAGTTTTAATCAAGTTTTAAGCTGGCAGCCACTTTTCAAACCCTATCTTATTCATTATTTTGAAAAGGGTGGAAGTGGAGCCGATGTTGGCCCTTTAAAAACAGAGACGAATGTTTTAGCGGGCTTACGTCCAGACTCTCAACGTTATTTTGATCATCATCATGCCAGTAATGATACGTTCGATGCGATAAATAAGCGCGAACTAGAATTAGGTGCAGCAACAATGACATCTTTGGTTTATTTATTTGATAAATATGGTGTGAATCCCATCGCAAACCCAAAAAGTATAAAAGATTAACGACGATTATTTAATGAAAAGATGGACTTTAGTACTGGCTTTAATTATAACAACATATAATAAGGCACAAAGTGAAGATAAATTACCATATCGCGAAATACCAGAACATGCTGAAAGTTATACATCAGGAACAGTAGCTTCTAGAATGCTTGATGGATTAGGATTCCGTTATTATTGGGCAACTGAAGGTTTAAGAGTAGAGGACTTAGCTTATAAACCAAGTGAATCTGGACGAACAAGTGCTGAAACCATTGATCATTTATTAGGGCTTTCTAATTTTATACTCAATAGTATCTCAACAGAAAAAAGTAATGATAAAGATGAAACAATAACTTTTATTGAAAAGCGAAAACAAACCTTATTAAATATAAAAAAAGCTTCAGAGATTTTAAGAACAATAGATGATGTCTCTCAGTTTGACAATGATAGATTTCCATTTTGGAATATTATTAATGGTCCAACATCAGATGCTTTATGGCACTGTGGACAGGTAGTGATGTTGAGACGGGCTTCTGGAAACCCTTTTAATTCTAAAGTTAATGTGTTTTCAGGAAAGTTAAGAGAGTAATTTATTGGTTTTTATCTTTTTAATGTATTAGCTCACCAATCTTATACTTAGCCCAGCTAAAAGGATGATAGCAAATACCATAACAATATCTAAACCACTTATAGCCATAAATCTAGCAAATATACTATGATCTTAAAGGTCTTTATCGCTTTTTAATAGTTATTTAACTTACCCGCTTTATGGTTTTAATGTTTAATTAAATCATTTCAATTTATTTTTATAAACTTTAATGAGTACATAAATAAGGCTTAAAATTCCGATTGATATTCCGGCAGCAATAGCCTCAACTTTACCAAGATTAGATAGAAAATAAATTATAATTCCCATAGCTAGAATAGGAACCAACAAACCACCAGGAATTTTAAATTCATCGGATTGAGCTTTTTGAGAATATCTCAATTTCACTACTGATATTGCAATACCAAAATATATGATAAGCATGGAGCTACTGGCTATGATGGCTAATTTCTCAAAATTTCCTGAAGCTGCAATAAAAAACGCTAAACATGCATATATTATGATTGCGATATAAGGCGTGGAAAAGGATTTATGAATTTTAGACAAACTTTTAATAGGAATAACTTGGTCTCTAGCTCCTGCATATAACAACCTTGGGTTGTTTAATATAGAACCGCTTAAAAAGCCAAACATTGAAATAGCAGCGCCTATAATTAATATCGTAAACCCTATTGGTCCAAAAATCACTTTTGCCGTTTCCGCCAGAGGTGTTGCTGTGAAATTTGGTAATGCACTACCTAAAACCCCTTGACATACAGTTTGTATTAAAGCATAAAGAATGACTACAGATAATATACTTATTAAAATAGCTCTCGGAATAGTGCGCTTAGGATTAATAACCTCTCCGCCAACAATGAGTCCTGTTTCACAACCTTGAAAAGCAAAAAAAAGAATGAGAGATGTTTCTCCCAATTGTTTTAAACTTGGAGCAGACTCTATTTGAAGATTTATGAAATTAACATCTTTCCATCCAAAAACTACAAGTAATAATAACGGGATAAGTTTTGCCATAGTATTAAATTTTACGAGGCCAATACCCTGTTTAATTCCAACGACGTTTACAGTTGCTAATCCGAAGAAAATTACAAATAAAAAGAGCAGCCTAACCCATTGTATTTCAAAAAAGGGGTACATAGAACCCAATATATCTATTAATACATTGGAAACTGCCGCATCAGCAAATAATGTTCCTGCTGCAGTAAAAAAACCTCCTATAAAACCTGCGTAATCACCAAATGCTCTTTGAATGTATGCATAAGGTCCGCCAGTGCTCGTTACTTTACTGCCTGCTTCAGCAAAACAAAGGGTGATGAGTGCTATTAAAATACCACAAAAGAAATAAGCGACAATACTTGAGGCTCCCATTTTAGAAGCTACAATAGCAGGTAGAGCAAAAATCCCAGCACCAATTATAATATTCATAATATTGGCAGATAGACCTAATACACCAACACTTCTTTTTAGTCCCTCTTCTTTTGGAATCATATTTATTTTATAAAATTACAGGTAACTCAACCACCATTTATCTTTATTATTTTGTTTATAGAGGTCGAACTTTTTACAGAGTGGAAATAATAGTAGAATTATTACAATCCAAACCAAATAAACAGAACCAAGGTTCTAGCCGAAGCCTTTTAATGCAGGTGAGTCTGTAACCCAATCTTTTAGAATCATTTTTTTCCAACCAAACCCTGAAAGTTCAGCAAAAAGCAATGCTAAAGTATGAATTAAATAAATATAAAAAATAGAAAAGAATAATGGCAATCTTCCAAAAGTTTTGAAATCTATTATGAAATACTAATGAAACAATCTGTAGAATAAAAAAAATGCTCAACATATGTTGAGCATTTTTTTTTATTTACTTTTTTGGAGCTTTCGTTGTTGTTTTATGGTAAGTGTACTTCCATCATGACTCCATCCAGGTGCACCAAATGCATACATGAATTTATGATACCAGTTTTTGGATTTTTTCATGTCATTCCAAATATCTTTATACTCATGAGTTAAGATAATTAATGGATTGTATGAATTTGGAGCATGTGTAACCCCATATTTTATATCTATTGTTTCATCTAGCTCTTTCCAAGTTCCAAAAATTTTATCAAAAATATTTAAGAAACCGCCATGGTTTTTGTCCATATATTCAACATTCTGAGCATGGTGTACTTGATGCATGGTGTGCGTGTTAAAAACTTTTTCTATAATACCCATTTTAGGAACATAAACAGAGTGTAATTGAAATTGCCATAGGGCTTCTATACCCAAACAAACAACTAGCATTTCGGGAGGAAAGCCCACTGCTGGAATCCACATATAAAAAAAGGGTTTATAAAAAATAGTAAACCAACCGTTTCTTACGGCGGTGCCTAAATTAAAATTATCTGAGGAATGATGAACAATATGTGCGGCCCAAAAAAAACGGACATTGTGGTTTTGTCTGTGAAACCAATAGTAACTAAAATCATCAGCTAATTGGCATATTATCCATATATACCAAGCATAACCAAAAGATTTCCAACCCATAATATTGGTGCGAATACCATCAATTTCTGGATTAAATATTTCATAAACAAAATTAAAAAGAACTATGGCTGCTATAGTTTTAGTTAGAGGAGCAAGAATAGCAGAACCAATACCCATGGTTAGACTAGCAGCTAAATCCTTCCATTTATATAAATCTTTTTTTTCTTTGTGATGTTTACTGTAAGATAATTCGAGAAGAATTAAACCAAGAAAACAAGGAACACCGTAAACAAGTGGGTTCGTAAAATCCATTAAAATTTTTCTTTTCTCAAAAATAGACCGATTTCGTGAGTAAATTTAAATAACATGGGTTTATTTTAAAAAAAAAAGGCTTTTTAAAGCTATTTTGTCTTAAAAAGCCTTTTGGGTTGTAGAAAGAATATTACTTTACTAATACCGGTTCCTTTTTTGTGTTAAAATTAACCTCAATTTGATTACTCATTATATCTTCAAATGTTTCTCTTTTTCGTATTAAATGAGCTTTTTCATTATACCATAAAACTTCAGCAGGTCGGAATCTAGAATTATAATTACTTGCCATTGAGAAGCAATATGCACCAGTATTTTTAAAACATAAAATATCACCTTCATTAATTTCGTTAATGCGTCTATTGTTTCCAAAAGTATCTGTTTCACATATATAACCAACAACAGTATAAAAACGCTCTCTACCTTTCGGGTTAGAAATATTAACTATATCATGATGAGAACCATAAAGCATGGGGCGTATCAAATGATTAAATCCAGAATCTACCTGAGCAAAAACCGTTGATGTGGTTTGTTTTACGGCATTTACTTTAGTTAAAAAACGGCCAGATTCGCTAACCAAAAATTTACCAGGTTCAAAAGCTAGGATTAAATCCTTACCATATTCTTTACAAAAGGCATTAAACCTAGAAGATAGTTTTTCACCCAATTCTTCAATATTTGTTTCAATATCACCTTGTTTGTAGGGCACTTTAAATCCTGAGCCAAAATCGATGAAATCTAAATTTTTAAACTGTTTGGCCGTATCAAATAATATTTCACTAGCATATAAAAACACCTCAATATCTAGAATATCACTACCCGTATGCATGTGAATACCGTTGATAGTCATTTTAGTGTTTTCAACAATTCTTAATATATGAGGTATTTGATGAATTGAAATACCAAATTTAGAATCGATGTGACCTACAGAAATATTAGCATTTCCTCCAGCCATAACATGAGGGTTAATACGTATGCATACAGGAGTTTTTGGATGCTTTGTACCAAATTGTTCTAAGATAGATAAATTGTCAATGTTGATTTGAACACCTAATTTTGCAGCCTGTTCTATCTCCTTTAACGAGACCCCATTTGGTGTGTAGATAATTTCCTCTGGAGAAAATCCCGCAGCTAAACCTAATTGAACTTCTTGAATTGAAACGGTATCGATACCAGATCCGAGTGACTTAAAAAGCTTTAAAATAGAAATGTTAGACAATGCCTTGACAGCATAATTAAGCTTTAGTTTCTTAACTCCTTTAAAGGCATTGGTTAGCCTATTATACTGAGTTGTAATTTTTTCAGCATCATAAACATAAACGGGGCTTCCAAACTCTTCTGCAATTTTAAGCATCTGACTATCTAACATAGGTTTTTTAATTTTTGTCAAAGATATTTTTTTGAAACTTATAAAAAATAAATAAATAAAAAATAATACAAATTAAACATTTTGTTAATTATTTAACAACTATAGTATAGGCCTTAATTTATCAAAGTTTTCACAATTAAATATTAGGGTAAGTAAACGCTATTATTTACATTTGTGAATCTTAAAAAAGAAGCGATATTATGAATTTACACGAATACCAAGGTAAAGATATATTAAGCAGTTTTGGAGTGCGCATACAACGTGGTATAGTAGCCCAAAATGCACAAGAAGCTGTTGCTGCTGCAAAGCAATTAACTAATGAAACTGGAACGAGTTGGCACGTTATAAAAGCACAAGTTCATGCCGGAGGAAGAGGAAAAGGTGGCGGTGTTAAAATTGCTAAAAGCTTAAAAGAAGTTGAAGAGATTGCTGGACAAATTATAGGAATGGATTTGGTAACACCTCAAACTTCAGCTGAAGGTAAGCGTGTACATCAAGTTTTAGTTGCAGAAGATGTGTATTACCCGGGTGAAAGTGAAACAAGTGAGTTTTATATATCCGTTTTATTAAATAGGGGAACTGGCCGTAATATGATTATGTATTCTACTGAAGGTGGAATGGATATTGAAACGGTGGCAGAAGAGACGCCACATTTAATTTTTACAGAAGAAGTTGATCCTACTGTTGGTTTAATGCCATTTCAAGCAAGACGCATTGCTTTTAATTTAGGATTATCTGGAATGGCATTTAAAGAAATGACAAAGTTTGTTACTAATCTTTATACAGCTTATGTAAAATCTGATTCATCTTTATTTGAAATTAATCCGGTTTTAAAAACAAGTGATGATAAAATAATGGCTGTTGATGCTAAAGTGACTATTGATGATAATGCTTTATTTAGACATAAGAACTATGTTGATTTACGAGATGTACGTGAAGAAAGCGCTATCGAAGTTGAAGCTGGAGAACTTGGTTTAAACTATGTTGACCTAGAAGGAAATGTAGGTTGTATGGTGAATGGAGCTGGTTTAGCCATGGCTACAATGGATTTAATTAAACAAGCAGGAGGAGAGCCAGCTAACTTTCTAGATGTTGGTGGTACTGCCGATGCTGCACGTGTTGAAGCTGCATTTAAAATCATATTAAAAGATCCAGCAGTTAAAGCAATTCTTATTAATATTTTTGGTGGTATTGTTCGATGTGATCGTGTTGCACAGGGTGTCATTGATGCTTATAAAAATATGGGAACTATAAATGTGCCTATCATTGTACGTTTACAAGGGACTAATGCAGATATCGCTAAAGAATTAATTGATAATTCAGGATTAGACGTAATGAGTGCAACTGAGTTTCAAGAAGCTGCTGATAAAGTACAGCAAGTATTGTCTTAAAATTGTTTGTTAATGCTGAATTTGTATCAGCATCTGATATAAAAAAAAGAGTAACTTTAATTGTTACTCTTTTTTTGTGTATTACTTTTTTCTCCCTTTTTTGGCATGGGCCCTCTAAGGTGAATTACAAGTCCGTTTAAAAAGTTACGTAAAATTTGGTCGCCACATTCCATATATTTAGGATGGTCTTCTTTTCTAAACAAAGCGCCCAGCTCACTTTTTGAAATTCTAAAATCTACGAGTTCTAAAATCTTTACTATATCATCATCACGTAATTTTAAAGCTACTCTTAATTTTTTTAAAATATCGTTGTTCGTCATAATTTTTTAATTGATTTTTAATGGATGTATTTCATCGATTATCATAATTAGCTTAATCAAAACTAACGTTTAGCTAGCCTCTGTAAAGATACCTTAAATGTTGGGATTAATAATTAATTTTTATTACAAAAGATATCATTATAAAAAACTGATTACGAATATATTAGGTGTATTTTATTTAGGTAAAATCATGATCTAATAAAAGATAAAATGCAATTTTTTTAGTTTAATAAAATCAAATTATTGATGAAGTAAACATTAATCACGATTAAATACCTACTGTTTTTCGATAAGTTACATTATATCCACGATTATTAAAAGACTGTTCTGCGTAACTTTATGTTGTAATTAATGTATACCTAAAGAAAACCTAATAGCATGGTAAATAGAGTAGAAAAATTAAGCCTTTTGTCAGAAATGATAGCTTTTGCTAAACATGATAAAGATATAAGACGTCTAGAGTATAATTTCCTATTAGGAGTAGCGAAGCAATTAGATATTTCTCGTGAAGATTTTGAATATTTGTTAGAAAATCCGGTAACATACACGCATTTAAAATCACACAGTGAGCGTATTGTTCAGTTTCATAGATTAGTTTTATTGATGAACATTGAACAAGAGTTTAATGAAGACAATAATTCAGCAGGAGTTATCAAGTTATATAATTTTGGTTTGAGAATGGGACTTAGTCACGAATCTATAACTAAGGTTTTATATTTAATGGAAAGCTTTCCAAACAAAATTGTACCACCAGATGTTTTGATAGATATTTTCAAAACACAATATAATTAAAATTCAGTTCATTTAGATTATTCTAAAAGACATCAAATATTAGTGTTGATTATAATTTACAAAGAGTAGATTGCTAAAAAGCTAAAAGTTTATACTTTTAGCTTTTCTAGTTTATTTTGGTAGTTTTTTATTTCGTCGCGCAGTTTTGCTGCTATAATAAAGTCTAAAGCTTTTGCGGCACCTTCCATAAGTTTTCTTTTTTCTCTTATTTTATTCTCAAGTTCAGATTTACTCAGGTAGTCACTTTCTGGTTCAGCAGCTTTCAATGCTTCTAATTCATAACTGTAAGTACTAACCGAATTTTTTGATAAGGCATTATCTAAGCTTTTATTTAGAGCCGTTGGAGTTATGTTGTGTTTAGTATTGTAAGCTATTTGTCTCTGGCGTCTGTATTCCGTTTCATCAATTGTTTTCTGCATGCTTTTAGTTATTTTATCTGCATACATAATAGCTTTTCCATTTAGGTGTCTAGCAGCTCTACCTACAGTTTGTGTTAAGGAACGTGCGGAACGTAAAAATCCTTCTTTATCAGCATCCAAAATAGCAACTAATGAGACTTCTGGTAGGTCTAAACCTTCACGTAATAAGTTTACACCAACTAAAACATCAAATAGACCTTTCCTTAAATCTTGCATGATTTCAACACGTTCCAAAGTATCTACATCACTATGAATGTAGCGACACCGAATTTGAATTCTATCTAAATATTTAGTTAATTCTTCAGCCATACGTTTGGTAAGTGTAGTCACTAAAGTACGTTCGTCCTTTTCAATGCGTTGTTGAATTTCTTCAATTAAATCATCTATCTGATTTAAACTGGGGCGGATTTCAATAATTGGATCTAGTAAGCCGGTTGGTCGAATTACTTGCTCCACATAAACGCCGTCTGTTTTTTGTAATTCATAATCGGCAGGTGTGGCACTTACGTAAATCACCTGATTCTGAATAGCTTCAAATTCTTCAAATTTCAATGGTCTGTTATCCATAGCTGCTGGAAGTCTGAAACCATAGTCAACTAGATTTTCTTTTCTGCTTCGGTCACCTCCATACATGGCATGTACTTGTGAAATAGTTACATGACTTTCATCGACTACCATTAAATAATCATCTGGGAAATAATCTAGTAAACAGAATGGACGCGTACCAGGAAGCCTGCGGTCCAAATAGCGTGAGTAGTTTTCAATACCAGAACAATAGCCTAATTCACGTATCATTTCTAAGTCGAATTCCGTACGTTCTTTAAGGCGTTTTGCTTCTAAGTGTTTACCAATCTCTTTAAAATAATCATGTTGTTTTACTAAATCATCCTGAATTTCTTTAATAGCACCTTGCAACACATCAGGAGATGTTACAAACATATTTGCTGGATATATAGTAAGTTGGTCATATTTTTCAATGACTTTATTTGTTTGAATATTAAAGGCTTCAATGTCTTCTATTTCATCACCAAAAAAGTGAATTCTAAAAGCATCATCAGCATAACTCGGAAAAATATCAACCGTATCTCCTTTTATTCTGAAATTACCATGCTTAAAATCTGCTTCTGTTCTAGAATATAGACTTTGCACCAATTGATGTAATAATTTTGTTCGAGAAATAACCTGATCGCGTTTTAAAGAAATTACATTCTTTTGAAACTCAACAGGGTTTCCAATACCATATATGCAAGAAACGGAAGCAACAACTAGAACATCTCTACGACCAGAAAGAAGTGATGATGTTGCGCTTAAACGCATTTTTTCTATCTCTTCATTTATAGATAAATCTTTTTCTATATAAACCCCCGAAACAGGAATATAAGCTTCCGGTTGGTAATAATCGTAATAGGATACAAAATACTCAACTGCATTATTAGGGAAAAACTGTTTAAATTCAGAGTATAATTGGGCTGCTAATGTTTTATTATGTGCTAAAACTAAGGTTGGCCGTTGAACTTCTTCAATAACATTAGCAACTGTAAAGGTTTTTCCAGAGCCTGTAACACCAAGTAGGGTTTGGTATTTTTCATTTGAAGAGATGCCATTTACAAGTTGTTTTATAGCTTGTGGCTGATCTCCAGTAGGACTAAACTCTGATTCAATTTGGAACTTCATGGTGCAAAATTACGCAAAATATACATGCTATCTTTTTAAAGTGAAATGACCCGAAAACTGTCTACCATCTTCAAGTGAAACTTGAAACCAATAATCATCCGTGGGTAATATAGCTCCATTATAAGTGCCATCCCACCCATCATATTGAACCAATAATTGCTTTAGTAATTTACCGTAACGATCATAAATTAGAACAGTCGTGTTAGGTTGAATCGTTTCGTTAACTCCTTCAATCTTCCAAAAATCATTAAGACCATCTCCATTCGGAGTAAAGTATTTTGGATATCCAATTACTGAAATATCTAAAGTTGATATTCCGCAAATATCATCCTTAACATGTATGGTATAAAAACCAGCTCTAACATTATCAAAGAAAGGTTCATTTTGATATACAATAAAAGTAGAACCTTCTTCCTGTAAAGCATATTCATAATCACCCATGCCTAAATTAGTAGTATTAATCGTTACAGAGTTATTTTCTGAAAGGTCAACTATGGTCACATCTTCTTGGGTTATAGTAGCAATTTCAGAAGCATCTACATAAATTTCTCTAGCTCTATAGCAACCAGTGCCATCAGTTTTGGAAAGTGTAACTGTATAAGTTCCTGGGGTTGAAATCGTAATTGTTCTATCATTTGAGATAAATTGATTGGTACTTGTTCCGTCCAAACTTGTCCATAGCCACTCATAATCAAAAGTTTCAGATGAATTGAATTCGAAAGGTTCTAGCAAAATTGAAAATGTAGGATCAGATGAACAAACTATATGAGGAGATTCCACAGTAAAATCTGGAAGTGGGTTTACTACCATATTAATAATGGCATTAGCAACGCAAGATCTATTGTTCGGATTTACAACTTCAACAATAATTATTTGGTTTTCGGAAATTAAAGGGTTTGGTAAGCTTGACTGATTAAATTGATAAATACCATTCTCGTCAAAAAAAGCATAATAAATTTCCATACCTGTTTGAGTTCCTAAAATAGTACTTGTAAAAGCCGAAGTGTCGAAAGGGTAAATCCCATCATCATCAATATCGCCAGCATCACCATCACATACTACTTGTTGAGGAATGGAGTTAGCAATAGGTTGTTCATCTATAACAAAGTCTATAGTCGTTTCATCATAACATGCACCATCGGGGTCTTGTGTGTTATTATTAGTAACTCTAATAGTAATGGTTTGGTTTTCGGTTAAAAATGTGGGTTGTATTGGGCTTGTTACAGATGTTCCATCAGTGTATAATAAAGGATTTCCATTTGAATCAAAATAAGCAATAGTTACATTCAAAGGGTTTTGTCCATTTAAAACACCTGCTTCTAGTTGAGACACATCGAAAGGATAGTTTAAAACTATATCTGTTATATCAAAATCACATACTCTTGCAATTGTTATAGGATTAGCTATTGGTAAAGCTTCAACATTTAAAAGATTTGGAAATTCTTCAAGGCCTAAACAATCGTTTCCTAAATCGCTTTTTACTCTTACCCAAATACTTTGAATATTTGGAGAATTTGTATTTTCATGATTAGCAATATCTAATATTTCATTGGTTTCTAACTCAGCATCGGTTTGACTTTCATAAAAATGAACACTCACATTAAAAGTAGAAAATATATTAGTGCTAATATCGTTTCTAATATCTGTCATATCAAAAACAGAAACACCATCTCTATTATCAGAGCCATCATCACATTCAAACTTTGGAGCTGGCATATATAAAGCTAAAGCTGCACTGCTTGGATTTACTTCTAAAGTTATTGGTACTACTCTAAAACAAGTATTGGGGTTCTCTACACGAATCCAAACTATTTCAGATGTAAAGCCTAAAGCGTCTTGATAACCATCTGGGTTAGTAATTGCATTTTCTGAGTTTTCTGCTTCAGTTTGTGTTTCAAAATAAGTAAACACTAGTCCTTGAGCTATATAGTTTGTATTTATCTCTTCCTTAATATAATCTAGGGTTAAGTTAAAAAATGCTTGTCCGTCATTAGAATCGTCGTCACATTGAGAATATATATTGGGGTTATTTACTTGAGGCAATTCGAAAACCTCTATTTCAAAAGATGTATCCGTATAACAATTAGTAAATAGATTATTAGTAACTCGAATGTAAATTGTTTGTAAGCCAGAAACCGTATTGTCAAAAGCAGCAGGTGTAGTTATTTGGTTTAAGTAGCTAGCATCTGAGAAATATGTTATTGTAAAGTCTGAAGCCGATTGACCATTAAGGATTTCTGTTTCTTTTTGAGTTAAATCTAAGGTTATAAAACCATCAGTGTCATTACCAACAGAATTATTATCGCATTCCTGAAGTCTCGTCATTGTTACAGAATCAGTAGGGAAAGCTGACTCATAAACTTCAATATTAAAGCTTGAAGTATCAAAACAAGATGTGTTGTTGTCGTTTTCAACTCTAGCATAAATAGTAGTATTATCACTTTCAAAAGGACTTGTAATGGCATCGATATTTCCATCGGCATCAAATTGCGATATGTGATATGTTATTGTCATTCCAGTAACAGTAGTAATAGAATTATTTTGTGTTGTAAGATCAAAAGGCATGGTGCTATTATTATCGTCATCACATAAACGTATAATTGGGGCGGTATTAGCAATTGGTAATTGGTCAACAATTAAATCTATTTCATCTGAATAGATGCCACAACTATTCCCAACTCTATCTAACTTAACTCTATATAGGTATCCATTATAAGTTATTGGAATCAAACTGATAGTTAAATTAGCTGTTTGAGTACCAGAATACGTTGTATTGTCTACTATATTTGTCCAATTAACACCATCTATACTTAACTCCCAATGGTATGTTTCTGTTTCGGGAGATATAACACTAAGACTTACTGTTGATAGCTCACAAGCTATGGTATTAACTGGTTGGGTTGTAACACTAATTGGAGCAGTTGTTAGGTAATCTATATTGGGTAATGTATAGCCATCAGTAGCATTGTTTACCAAACCATTTAAATCTATTGTCGGAGGTATATCTCCAAGAAAATTGTCTTGATTCCCATCTGAAAAACCAGCCTCAATAACATCACTACATCCATCATCATCACTATCAGAATCTAAATATGTGAAAATAGTATCGTTATCTAAATCATTTAAGATATACCCAATTGTATTACTGTCAGGTGAAGTTTCAGCAGCATCTGCCCATCCATTAATGCCATAAGTAGGACCATCTTCAACACCATTTAAATCGGTGTCTGATAATGTTCCTAATTGGCCGGTTTCTATCAAATCGGAAATACCATCATTATCACTATCTAAGTCATAAAAATCTAAAACAGTATCACCATCTGTGTCAATTGGTAAAGCTAAAATATCAAAAACATCATCTAAACCATCTAGATTTACATCTATTGAAGATAGAGTAATTAGTGTTCCTTGATTTTCAATAATATCTGGAATTCCATCGTTATCACTATCTAAATCAAATGCATCTTTAATACCATCTAGATCATTATCATTTTTAAAACATGTAATGGTTAAACCACCAGTAAAAATTGAGGAAGTAGTACCGTTTTCTAATTTGTGTACAAAAGTAAATCCATCTACTTGATTTGCTAAAAACTTATAAGGTGTATTTCCAGTAGGTGAAGAATTTATTCTAAAATGAATTTCGGAACCAGAAATTTGTGTCACACCAGCTTCAAAAATACCATCAAAATTTGAATCTATTAATAAATGGTCATCAGGGTCGACTAAGGTTATGTTTTTGTTTACGGGGAGAATTCTAGCTATGAAAAATTCATCATCTATATCAGTGTTTGGGAGCGAAATTGTTTCTTCAAACTTTACATTTACTGGTTCTGTAAAAGTAATAGCATACATGTTTTCTGCATTGGTAGCATTACTTAAAATACTAATGAACCCACCAGAACTATTCCCGCTAAATATATTTACATTACCCAAATCATTGGATTGGGTATAGTTACCACTTGCAATCGTATTATTTCTTGTATTGTCTTGAAAAATTAATTCTGGGTTGCTTAAAACACTTGTATTTAAGGCAGCATCCCCTTTGGATTCTGTACAATTTAATATACCATCATTATCATTGTCAATGTCAATATTATCAATAATACCGTCATTGTCTCTATCATCAGGACAAATACTAACCGGAATTGCAATAGATTCTAATTCTTCGCCTGTACAGGTTATAATACCTACAAGTTTATATTTACCAGGCTGGGTAGGTGTGATTAGAGAGGTGGTAATCATTAAATCTACAAAGCCTGATCCAGAACCATCATCGAATAGCCATTTGAAGCTATCAAAATTTTGAGTATTTGCAGCTTCTAAAGTAACATTTGGTATACAATTTCCTAAGGTGATAAACTGTGTGTCAAAATTAATTTCAGGAGCTGAAGGGAATCCTGAATAAAAGCTTCCAGAAGTTGCTGCTCCATTAACATTAAAATAGGCTACATATAATTCATCATTACCTTGCACAGAAACGTTACCATTAAGTCCATTTATTTTATAAGTTATATAATCTGTTTTGCCATCAACGTTGTTAGGACCTGTAGTAGAAAAGTTTGTAAGTGGGAGATTGTTTATTGTTACAATGGCTCCAACTTTGGTAACTATAGATAAACCGCCACTATACTGTGTGTTGCCAATGTTATCTATATCTGCAATATTATCAATATTCCCTCTAGTTTCACAACTTAAAGGAGGTACAAAAAACATGCCTTGATTAGCTTCGCTATTCGATCCAACACCTTGGTATGCAAAAACCTTTTCAGAAGTTTCAACATACATGTTTCCAGCACCATTAAACAGATTGCCCTCAATTAAATAATATTCTCCAGCATTTATTGTTGTTACAGGAGTATTTCCATTTATACTTATAGAGGTATTGTCTGAATGTGCAACTATTAAAATATTTTCCCAAGCATTATCACCACCTCCTTTTACAAAAATATATTCTGTTCCTATTTTATCTAGACCTACTATTTGGTCTAAGCCATAATCTCGTGCTCCTCCGTTATGAAAACTTCCATTAGCAGATCCGCAATTAACAACAATGGGTTTGTCAGCATTAACCAATGTACCAATTATACCATCTCTATTGATTACTGCATCATTACTATTAGTAGCGATGGTATAGCTTTCACCTTCATTTAGAATAATATTTACTGGAGTTGTTCCTGTGTAGTTTTTTATTATTAACCCAGCTGGCATATCGCTAAATACAACTTGTGTATTATCTTCTGTTGCCATTACAGAAACAAAGTTTAAATAATTACTTTGTGGATTTTCATTAGTATAACTGCCAATTCTAAATACTGTGCCTAAAGCAGCAGCGCCTTTACTTACTATAGCTCCAGCTTGTGCACCACCACCAGCATTCATCCTAACTGAAACATATATTGGTGCCTCAGCTTCTATAATATAGCCTCTATCATTTGTAACTACACTGGTTTGAGTTGATGGGATAAATAATTGACCATTGCCAGTGCCAATTGGTATTTGTTGAGGTGCAGCATTTGAAACTATTCCGGTCATGTAATTTACAGCTGGTTGTCCTACAGGTATTATAGTATATGGGATATTAGAATTACTAGGTGTAGAAAGATAAATATGCTGATCTTCCACATTAGCATTTCCAAAAGCAGCACTCGTTAAAGGCGGTATATAATGCTTCTTACTTAATTGAGAAAAACCTTTAATACTGAAAAGTATTATTAGAATAAATAAAAAACTTTGTAAAGGATAATTCTTAGGCATTTTTTCAGAATAAGTAATAATCTAAATGTTTAATTAAAAACTAAAATATAACATTTAATATTATTGGACTGATAAAGCCTTTTAAGGTTTAATTTTGTAGGATGAAATACTTAAAAATTATTTATTGAATAGTAATGAGAGTTTATCTTTTTAAAGCAAAATGACCTCGATATTCTTTTCCATCTTGAAAAACAACTCTGAACCAATAATCATCATTCGGGAGATAAGAACCATTAAAAGTACCATTCCAACCAGGTTCTAAAGGATTAATGGTTTTTAATAATTTCCCGAAGCGATCAAAAATAATTATTTTAATATTTGAGTTAAACTGAGCATTTACACCAAAAGGTTTCCAAGTATCGTTATACCCGTCATTATTAGGTGTAAAGTATTTAGGAAACCCTAAAACAGAGACTTCTTTAGATACTATTCCACAGCCATTTTTATCGTATATATAAACGGTATGAAAACCAGCTTTAACATTAGTAAACACATTATTATCATCATATATTTCTGTGTTTAGTGCAAATTGGTAATCGCCCTCACCAGATGCATTTATTGTAATAGAATTATTCGACGATACTTCTTTAACTATTATATCATCTATTGTTGCCGTATTTGACATAACTACTAATATTTCTCGTGTTGCAGCACAACCATTTTGATTGGTTGCAATTACAGAATAGGTACCAGCTTCATTTACATCGATTGTATCAGACGTATCGCTAATGCTTTGGCTATTTGCAAACCATTGGTATGAATAATTACTCGGGTTATCATTTAAAACACCTGAATATAGTTGAATGGTTTTTGGATAGGTATTGAGGCAATAAAACTGAGATTCGTTTCCTAATAATAATGGTGTAAAAATCACATTCAAATTTATAGTGCTTATAGCATAGCAATTTCCATTGTTTTCAATTTTCACAAAAAGCGTTTCAAAATTTCGGGTTTCGTTTGTGTAATTTCCGTTTATGGCATTAACGTCATTTAATGCGTCTTGTTCATTTTTATAAAAGCTTATTGTTAATCCGTTGGGAATTAGAGGAGCTACATGCGATTTTAAATTATCGGTGTTAAAAACTGAAAATCCATCAATAATATCATCATCACAAATATTAAAATCAGGAATAGTTATCGTAATGTTTGAAATGCCTAAAGTTATTTCGGCAACAGAAAAACACTTAAATGCATTTTCTACTCTTGCATAAATAATTTGTTGTGATGTTGTGTTTTGAAACGCTACAGAGTTGGGTATTTCGTTAGAATTTTGTTCTGCTTCTATAGACGTTAAAAAGAAATTTTGGACTGATAATGATGAATCTCCGTCAACAATATTTGGTACAGCATCAAATAAATTATAAGTCGTTAAACCGTCTTGATTACTATCGCATTCAATAATATTGGTATTTGAAACTATAGGATTTGGAGCGTATTCAATAAGTATTTCACCGTAAGAAAAACAGTTGTTATTCAACGTGACTTCTACATTGTATTTCCCAGTTTGTGTAACATCAAAAGTTTCGCTAATACTCCCTAATTGCTCCACATCATTAAAAAACCATCTGTAAGATGTGGCCCCAGCTTGAGAAGCATTTAGTTCTAAAGTGTCATTTTCACATAGTGCACTGATTGTTGATACTAATCTATTTGATCCCAAATCTGTATTTAATTGAAAACTTCCGGCTTCAAGAAAAACAGCAGAGTCAAATCTATAATTTTGTTCGTCTGCAATTACTAATTTCACATGATAGGTATGACCAGATAATACATTTGCAGTTGCTGTAAGAACCTTAGTTTGACCGTTAAAATTAATAGGTGCAGCAGCATTATTCCAACTTCCAAAATAACTTTCATTTTGTGCAGAACACCCATTTGGTATATCTGGATGTACTGTGGTTACTTTTACAGGTATTTGTGTATCTGGAACTAATGCAATATTTGTATAAACTTGGTCTGACGCCTCCCGGATTAAAAACCCGAATAAATCTGAAAACTTACATGTGTTTGGGTTTCCTTGTTGATATTCTTCTGAAGCAAAAAGATACCTAAAACTTACTAAATTTGCTGCTGATGTAAATTCAAATTCTATGATTGTAGCATTGTACGTATTGCTTTCATTTAAAACAGTTTCTAAATCATTATCACCGGTCCAATTCGCTGCATCATCATCGCTTAAAGTTGTATTTGGACCTTCAACATTACTTAAACGGCCAGTACTTAAAACAATGCCGCTTTGAAAAGGAAATGTTGTGCCCGTGGCATCAAAATACCCATAACTTTGATCTGTACCCCCAAAATCACCACCAATAACATTCGTGACCACTACATTGGTTATACAGTTACTATCTATTAAAACATCTTCAATGAGTTGTTGTGGTGTAAAGATTTGGTCATTTACTTGTACGTTTTGAGCAAATAAATTTATGCTAAATAGGATGTAAAATATGTATATAAGGTATTTCATTTATAACAAATGTAAATGACTTTAAAGTAACATAAAATTTATGTTGAACGTTTTAAAGTGAAAAGTGCCATAAACTATCGGCCATCTTCGGAAAAACCTTTAAAACTGAGCAAAATTATATATGTAATGGTAACGGAAGGTTATCTTTTTAAAGCAAAATGGCCTCTAATATTGAAAGACTTTCCGTTTTGAACAATATCAGCTGAAAACCAATAATCATCTGAAGGCATATTTTGCCCATTGTATGTGCCATCCCAACCGTTTGATAAATGTGGAAGCGTTTTAATTAATTTTCCATATCTATTATAAATATAGACTAAAGTTCCTGGTAATTGATTAGCTCCAACGATATGCCACGTGTCATAAGCATTATCATTATTTGGTGTTACAAATTTTGGAATATCAAATACAAAAACTTCTTTAGAAACGTCTAAACAGCCATTTAAATCTCTTACGGTAACACTATGCTCTCCAAAGGAAACATCCTCAAATATGTTTGAGCTTTGTGGTTCTCCTCCATCTAAAATAAAAACATAATCACCAATTCTAGACTGGTCAATTTCAACAGTAATTCTATTAGGGTCTGCAAAATTAACTGTAGGCGTAAAATTAATTACAGCTTCGTCTGAAGGAATCACATCAAAATTGTGTGTATACGAACAATCATTTCCAATTAGGTTGGGTCGGGTAACTGTTACAGAATATAAGCCTGGGCTTGTTGGGGGAATTATGATTTCACCAGTGGTAGCCCCGGTAGACCATAAATAAGCATCGCCCGCTACTCCTGTATCTGCACTAACTACTATAGGTTGGTCATTACATAGGGGTACAATTTCATTTATAGAAATAACAGGTAAGGGGTTTATACGAATGTTAAACTGGGTAATATCAAAACATCCCGAACTGTTAATTTCAAGCCGTACATATATTGTATCTGAGTTAATAGCAGAAAATAGATTTGGTAAAGCCTCTAATTTATTTTCAGCATTATCTAAATCGCCATAAAATGTAATTGAATGATTTGAAGGATTTAAACCACCTAAAATTATATTGTTATTTGTTGTTAAATCGAAAATTTGAATACCGTCGTAATCATTATCACAAGCTACCAAATCGGGAGGTGCAATAGCAATTGGGTTTTGGTTTATTTGTAAAACAAAAGAAGTTACAATTGGGCACCCTGTTGTAATATCTGAAACTCTAATAAAAATTTCGTGGCTAACTGTTGTATAATTAAATGTACTATTTAAAGGCGCTAAATTATTATCAGCATCGTTTTGGTTATCATGATATGATATGTTTACTAACGAAGTGTCGTTAACAATCATAGTATCAACTTGTGATAAATCATACGTATCCGTATCATTATCGCAAATAGCATTGGTACCAATAGTATTTATTACCGGAGGGAGATTTACGATAAGTTCTAAAGGAATTATATTATAACAACTAGTTAATGTATTTGCTACTTTAATGTAAATGATTTTTGCATTGGAATTGAAACTTGATGGATTAGTAATTTCGTTCGAATTATCTAATCCGTCGCTAGTATTAATATCGGTTAAATTTTCAAAATAATTTATGGCGAGATTACTTTTTACCCGATCTAAAATTTCAAAATCTGTAGTTTGCGTATCTAAATTATAAAAAGTTAAATCAAAAATTGCGAAACCATCAGAAGCAGGAGCACATTCAGTTATAGAGGGTGTGACTGCAAGAACATCTGGTGCAGCAACAATATTTATGCCAAGTTCTTCAACTACATAACAGAAAGAAGCACTGCTTTCTATTCTTACATAAATGCTCTGTGGGTTTCTAATATTAGTATAGGCAGATGGTAAAGGGTTATCATTCTCTTCAGCTTCTTGAGCCGTTAAGTGAAATGAAATGTTTAAAATATTAGGAGACGTCGATTGAATTTCAGTCTCTTTTTCAGCTAAATTAAATTCGTTAAAACCATCATTACTCGCATCATCACATATTAGAAAATCTATTATTGGATCGTAAACTGGATCAGGTGCTACTTGAATTTCAATAGAACCTGTGCTGTAACATGTCGCAGTCTCAGCTGTAATATTTTCTACTCGTATATATATGGTTTTGGAATCAGAGTTATAGGCATCATTCTTAGGAATGGCATTTGTAATATTACCATTAAGAGCATCAATCTCATCTTCAAAGTAATAGACTTCTTTACCTGTTTGTCCGTTTAAAATAGCATCATCAGTTTCAGATAATATAAAATCAGCAAAATTATCTCCATCATCTTCACAAACCTGAAAAAGTATGTCAGCAGGTATAATTGGCAATGTATTTATTATAGTTTCAAAGGAAACAATAGCAAAACAACCGGTACCACTAACCGAATCCTCAATTCTAATATAAATAGTTTGCGTATTTGTGTTGTAAGTACTTCTATCAACAACAAGAATTGGGTTTACGTTATTGTCTGCGTCGTCAAATGATGTAAAAACATCAATATTTAAACCCGTCCTGCTAGGTACCGTCTCATCAATTTTAGTTTCAAGATTTACTATTGAAAAACCGTCTTGATCATTATCACAAATAATTTCGTCAGATGGTTGATTAGTTGAGGGAGCAACTAGTACTTCAATTTCAAAAGGATTTACGGTTGAACAACCAGAATCTATATTTACAATACGTGCATATAAAGTTGTAATAGCATTAGTATTGTTATAAAAAGGCGGTAATTGATTAGCAGTATTATTGTTTTGAGCATCAATGTCATCTTCAAAATAAGAAACCGTAAAATTAGCGTTTCCGCCGGTAATGGTATCGTCTAAAGACTGCAAGTCTATACTAGCGAGGCCGTCGTCATCGTTATCGCAATAAGGTATTGTCACATTTTCAAATAGTAATACAGGGTTAACAAGTAATGTGATTTCAGTCTCTTCAATACAGCCACTGTCATCATCTTCAATTGTGATATACAAAACTTGAGGACTTAGAGCGGCATAAGCCGTTGTTCGATCTAATGCGTTCACCCGATTATCTCTATCGTCTTCATATTCATAAAAAGTAACTATTATTGAGTTGGGTAGATCGTTGGCAATAAAATTTTCAATCGTATTTAAATCAAAGTCTAACCTATCCGTGCTATTGTCATTAGTATCACAAAGGGCAAAATCTCCAGTATCTGTTCCAGTTAGCAATAAGTTGGTATGAATTTCAAAAGGGACTATGGTAGCACAACCTGTAGTTGGGTCTTCAATTCTTAAATAAATAGTTGCAGAACCAGGCTCAATAACCGCATTGGTATATTGATAATTGGTTTCATCTGCTATGACATTAATATTCATTTCTGCATCATCAAACGTGGCGTGAAACGTTGTTGAAACTCCAGTTAAACCATTTAAAATAGTGCTAATAACCTCAGTTAAATCAAAAAGTGCATCACCATCTAAATCTGTATCACATGCATCAATATATTGTGTATCTCTAATAACATCGGGGCTAACCGTTACAACAACATCTAGAGTAGTTGCAGTCACACAACCAGTTGTAGTATCTACAATTCTTACATATACCAATTCGTTAGGCGTATTAGTATTTATGTATGGTGAAGGTATAGGATTGTCTCCAGTACTTACATCTAATGGATTGTAGTGATAAGTGACAAGTAAATTGGTTTGACCAGATGTAATTTCATCATCTTTTTGAGTCAAATCTATAATTGCGAACCCATCAGGAGTATCATCACCATCACAGACTTCTACAGGAGTAGGTGACACTATAACAGGAAGCGTGTTAACTATTAAGTTAAAGGTTGTGTATGAAAAACAATTGCTATCTAAATCTTGAACCCTTACAAAAATAGGTTGAGAACTGGACGTAATAGTTGTTATTCTATTGTCATTGTTTCTGGCTTCAGCATCCGATAAGTGGTAACTATATTCATAATTGGTAAAAGGTATATTCGCAATTTCCGCCTCAAGTTCGGCGTTCTTGGTTGTAAGATCAAAACTTTCTATACCGTCACCACTTGAATCATCACATAATTCGAAATCTGTTATAGGATTCATTGGTTCTTCAGTATTAAGAACAACAATAATTTCATCAGTTTCTACACAGGTCGTTCCATTAACAGGAACGCCAACTTCAACTCGGTAAGTGCCATCTTGAACAGCTATATAAGTTGAACTAACAGCACCGGTAATTAAAGTGCCATTTCTATACCATGCATAAGAAGCCAGAGGGTTTTGCAAGTCAGCATCTAATGTTGCTGAACTGGCACATGTGGCAATATCTCCTCCCAAATCTAAAATTCTAAAACTATCTCCTTCAATAAAAACGGCCGAGTCAAAAGTACCATCAGTTTGATCTGCGATTATTAATTTGATATGATAAGTGACATTTGGTAAAATACTGCCAGAAGCTGTTAAAACGGTTGTTCTTCCGTTATAATTTGTATCACCAATGTTGTACCCATTAAAATATTGATTGTTTTGTGCAGGACAAACACCAAAAATCTCATCATGAATCGTGTTTGTATTCACTGGTGTAGATGTACCTGGTATTAGTGCTATATTTTCATATGGATTTGCTGTTCCAGCTTCTCGAATTAAAAACACAAAACCATCTGAAAATTGACAAGGGTTAATACCGAAGTATTCTTCAGAAGCCAATAAGTAATTAAATTGAAACTGATTTGATACAGAGACAAAATCAAACTCTATTGATGTAGCATTAACAGTATTGGTAATTCCTAAAGCAACTTCTAAATCTGTATCCGTTCCCCATGTTGTAGAACCTTCACTAAGCGTTGAAGTTACCGTAGAATTACCACCGGAAGCAGCGCCTCCTGTAGAAAGCATGATGCCATTTGCAAAAGGGAAATTAGAACCTGCTCTTTCAAAATAGGCATAACTTGAAAATCCACTAGGATTACCATTAACTTGAGAGCTAATATTTGTAATGTCAACACAGCCATTGACTAGGTTGTCTTGTATTAAGGATTGCAACCCAACAGAATCATCCACTGATATTTGCTGAGAAAACAAATAATTACTACTAAAAAGTAGTACACTTAAAATGAGGTAAATAAATCTCATAAATAGCAGGTATTTTCTATTTGGTTTTTATTCTGTAAAATAATACCATTAGCTGGGGCTAATAGTAGTGAAAAATAGACATTTTACAGATGAAATGCAAAAAAAACAAGGTAAAATGCATTACAGTTAATTTTTTAAATTAATTGTTTAATTCTTAAGCGTAAAATGATTTTTAAATATTCTACCATCTTCAAGTTGAACAGAAAACCAATAATCGTCACTTGGTAAGGCATTACCATTAAAAGTCCCATCCCAACCAATACCTGAAGGGTCTAACTCTTTAATTAGTTTTCCAAATCTGTTAAAGATTAGAATTTTGGTATTTGATTGAAATTGGTTTGAAACACCATATACTTGCCAAGTATCATTAAAACCATCATTATTTGGGGTGAAAAATTTAGGGAATCCAATTACAGAAACTCCTTCGTTTACAATACCACAATCATTTTTAATATCTCTCACAAAAACCCTATAAATACCGGGAGATACGTTTTCAAACACATTACTGTCTTGATATGAAAATATAATTTGGTTATCACTATTCACTAAGCTGTACTCATAAATACCTTCTCCAGAAGTAATAACTGTAACCGTATTATTTTCAGTCATATCTACAACATTTATAGATTGGAAAGACGCAATATTTGAAGGTTTAATAGTTACTGTTCTCTGTTTAGAACAGCCGTTAGCATTAGTAACCGTTACATTAAAAGTGCCAGGTTCATTTATTTGAATGTCATAAATGTTTTCACCAGTAGACCAAGTATATGAATAATTATTAGGCGAATCATTTAAAACAGCAGCATTTATAGTAATGGTTTCAGGAAAAATATTTAAACAATAATATGCTAAATCTTCAGTAATTATATCTGGTAATTTATTTATGGTTAGAAGTACTTCACTTATTCCATAACAAGCATTATCATTTTCTGCCCTTGCGTACAAAGTTTGTAAATAAGGTTTTGTATTATTATATGGCGAGATTAACTCATTTTGTTCTGAAAGGACATCTTCATAAGATTCATAATATGAAATGGGTAATGAAATCCCATTTATGGTTTGTATATCGGTGGTAATATCATTCAAATTAAAAGTGCCTAAACCATCTTCAGAATTCAATTCATCACAAATAGGAGGTGCTAAATAATCATTAATTTGAGTAGATGAGGTTTCTAAAGTAAGTTCTCCAATGCTAAAACAACCTGTGTTTGAGTTGATTATTTGAACATAAATTATTTGAGGATTTTCTGTGTTTTTAAAACTAGTGAAATTGGTAATTTCACTCTCACTATTTTCAGCATCAGTTGGTGAAGTGTAAAATTTTAGTGCTCTGTCTGCAAAATTATTGGTTAATATACCTTCAGCTTCAAGTAAATTATAAGAAGTTAAATTATCTTTTATACCGTCTTCATCACATTGAATAAGGCTAGTATTGGTGAATAATGGTAAAGGATTTATAGTTAATTCGATTGGTGGTGTAATCGCAAAACAATTAGTGTTTAAAATATTTTCAATTCGGCCATAAATATTTTCATTAAATGGTATTTGATTGTAGTATAGAAAACTTAATGGTTCGTTTCTGGTTTCTGCATCAGGTAATGATTGATAATAAGAAATTGAGTATAATGCTGCATCTTGACTACCTAAAATACCAGTATCAAATTGGTTAAGGTTTATATCTGTTTGTCCGTTAGTAACATCAGAATCACTCATAACGACCTTATCGCATATTTCGAAAGGATCAATAGTATTCACAATTGGCGTATTAAAAACTTGAATTGTAAAAGATTGAGAAGAATCAAAGCAATTATTATTCCCAGTGATACCCAATCTCGTATAAATTATTTGAGGATTCTTAGTATTTAGAAAAGGAAGACTAATTTCATTTTGATTATCATCAGCATCTTCTTTAGAGAGATAATATTTTATATTATAAACTGATGGATTTTGAGCGCCCAAAGCCTCTTGAGTTTGCATGGAAAAGTCAAATAAAAATTTGCCATCGTTATCACTATCACAAATCAAAACATCATTGATTGAATTTGTAATCGGTACATCAAAATACTCTACTAAAGCTGCACCTTCCAGGGTATCACAATCTCCAGTATTGAGTTCTATTAAAACGTCGTATGCGCCAGGTTGACTTATTACTAAGTCAAAATCATTTTCAGCTAATATAACACCATCTTTACTCCAAGTGTATGAAGCTCCAGGTATATCCTCAGAAATTAAAGTATAACTTTCTCCTACACACAGAGGTAGGTATGTAGTTTCAAATCCATTTTTAACAATATCTATTTTTTCAGTAAAAAATGAAGAAATAAAAGGTGGTAAGCCTTGTCTAGCATTACTGCTAAGTGGCAAAGCATTATGAGTATAATTGCAAGCTGTGCCAATTTGGTTCGGATTATTAATAACAGAAAGAAATGGTAAGCCATTATTGTATGTTCTACTCATGGATCTGTAAATTTTACCATTTGGACCTAATTGTAATGCACCTCTATAGGTCGTTCTTTCATCAATAACTATTTCAGAAGCGTTTATATCTGTAGCAGTTAAATCATATTGCAATAATGCACCATACTGACTATTTGGATTATTAAATTCTGCCTGACTAGGATTATAAGAAGTTGTAACATAAAGTAGCTCGTTATTTTGTGAAAATTCAACACCATAAGGCGCTTGAATTTTACCTGCTGGAGGTGTGAAATTAATATTTAGCAATGTTGGATTACTTACTATTCCAGTGGCTTTATCAAAATCAAATAAATATAAGCCATTACTAGAATTTGCACTAGCCAATTTTGTACCGTCTGGAGATAGTTTTAAGTAGCCTCTAGGATCATTAATAGAAAAATTAAAAGTTGAAGGAACTGGAGTTGTATTTATACCTAAATTTGAAATCTCATAAGCATAAAAAGTATCATAAAAATTTGAATTTAAGCCATTAGCATTAGCAAATGTTATTACCCAAATAGATTTTGATTCACAATCTTTTAAAACGGCACTGATTTTTTCGGAGCTAGCTTGTAAAAGATTAATGTTTTTACTAGTTACATCTCCTAAACCACCATTTAAAGTTAAATCGACTATGGAATAATTAAAACCCAAATTTGAAGGAGAATTAAGTGAGTTAGAAGTGTCAACTGTAAAAATGTAATAAATATTAAGATCATCAGGTTTAGGAATAACTATGGCCGATTGTGTGCTAGAAGGATCACCAAAAAGATCGTTATTAGACATTGGTTGGTGCAGTTTGTTAAAAACAGTGATTCCATCTGTATAAAATAATAAATCTCCATTATCATCTGAGATAGTAGTACAGCCTTCAACAGTATCTAGCATTCCATCCGTTAAATTTGAAACAGATCCATTTGCATTAAATTTAATTCCAGCATTTTCTCCAAAGTACCAGTTAGAGGCTTCATTTTGGGCATACATAAATAGTCCAAATAGACTAAATATTACGAATAATATAGTTTTTTTCATTTTTCAGTAGCAAAAGCTACCAAATATATTACAAATCTCGCCTTTTTAATAATCTAAACGATAAAAAGATGAATAATGCTGTCCAGCATAAAACGATAATAATTTCATATCCATGTGCTCCATAATCATAGGTCAGTTCTCCTTTGTCTGGGAACTTTGTCATGGCAATGCGCTGGAAGGGTTGGTCAATAAGTTTATACATTGATTTTAGTGGAAAGAAATTTTGAATCTTCTCAGCTAAACTAGAGTCTAGTTTCCAGGCCATTAAACCAAATACAATCCACTCTAGTATATAAAGTATAAATAGGAAGGCTAATGCGAATGCAGAACGTTTCACTAACACTCCGAAAAACAAGCATAAACTAAAGAAACCAATTAATTTAACAAAGTAAGCTACCAAAAATTCTGTTTCTCTAAATATAATAGAAGCTTCAGTATAGCTTGAATAGTATAAACCAATAGACAATGAAATTATACTAATCAGAATTGTTGAAACTAAAGAGAAGAATACAATAGTATAAAACTTTGAAAGTATAAATTCCTTCTTACTTAAACCGTCAATAAGGTTTTGTTTAATGGTTTTATTACTGTATTCATTACCAATCATGCTAACTACAACAATAGCAAAAAAGAACTTAAATTGTGATGCGAAAAAGGTAGTTAGGTGCCAAATAACTGGGAAGTTAAAAATGCCTAATTCACCTAATTCTAATGTGAAAAAACCAAAAACATTAAATTTTATTGATGAAAGCAAGATCACAAAAAATGGTAAAATAAACGATATAAAAATGAGTATTTTACTAGTTCTATTAAGTAATAACTTTTGTAATTCTAAATTTAAAAGTCGCAACATGTGGTTAGTTTTGGTTGTTATCGGTTAATTGTAAAAATTGCTCTTCTAAACTTTCTTTACGTTGTATTAAATGGGTAAGTATTATACCCTGGTCAAAAAGATATTTGTTAAAATCTTCCGATTTCATAGGTTCATTTAAAAAAGCTGTAACCAAATTATCTTGAACTTTAACCTTTCCAAATGATTTATGATTTTCCAATAATGTAACTAACTCCGTTTCTTTGTTGGATTTTAGCTCAAAGAACCCATAACTAGAAATCATTTCATCAACCCTGCCAGAATATAATTTTACACCTTTCCGAAGCACAACCACATGAGAACAAACTTTCTCAACTTCATCAAGTAAATGAGATGCTAATAAAATGGTGGTGCCTTTGGCCGCAATTTCTTTTATTATTTCTCTTATTTGATGTATTCCTTGGGGGTCTAAACCGTTTGTTGGTTCATCAAGAATTAATATTTCTGGATCGTTTAATAGGGCAGAGGCTATAGCTAAACGTTGTTTCATCCCTAAAGAATAGGTTCTGAATTTACTATCTCTACGATCTAAAAGCCCAACGATTTCTAATTTTTCATTTATTTTAGTATAATCCACACCTTTAATTTTACAAACCAGTTTTAAATTTTGAGTTGCTGTCATGTAAGGGTAAAAGTTTGGACTCTCTATAATAGCTCCTACTTTCTTTAAAGCATCGTGCGTTGAGGTGTTTCCATCAAACCAATGAAAATCGCCTTCGGTTTTATTAACTACATTAAGCACCATACCTAAAGTAGTTGACTTGCCGCTTCCGTTAGGACCTAAAATCCCATAAATATCGCCTTTGTTGATAGTAAATGATAAATCCTTAACGGCGGTTAAATATCCGAATTTTTTTGTGAGGCTATTAATTGTAAGTATAGATTCCAAACTATAAAGTTTTTTTACTAGCACAAGAAGCCAGCGTCGGTTAGTTGTTTAAATATGACGATAGTCTTTGATTTTTGTTACAAGAATAAGTAGAAAAACGTTAAATTTGAATAAGTTTGAGCCTTATGCAAGATTTAAAAATATCAAAAAAGAAACCATCATATCCAATACCTGCTAAGTTACACGGTTATCTTTCAAGATATAACAGGAATGTGAAAATCCCAATTTTTTATGATGATTTGTTACGCTTTCAAGGATCAATAGTGGTTTATGATAAAGATGATAATGATACGCTTTGGATTCGTGTATATTATAATGAGTTTGAAAGGGAGGAAATAGATTCTGCATTAAAGAAAGTTTATACCATTTTCCATTCAGATGGTAATGAGAATATCTTACCTTTTTTAAACGTTGATGCTATTGATTATTGCACCTTTGGAAACTCAAAACCTTTCAGAATTAAAATTAGAAATGTTTTAAATGATAATTACACGTATTTCTATGTGAAAATTGCAGATGCCTCTCGTATTTATGGTTTGGAGTTAGAACACATGTTGTCGCCTTATAACTTAAACTTTCTAGTTTATAAAAATACATTAATTGAAGAGCATATTGCAGGAATCCCTGGAGATGAATTCATCAAGGATTTTTTACCCAAATGTGATAAGTCTGAGAAATCCCAAATAGCCAAAGAGTTTGTTAAATTTAATGAACGCTGCATGATTAGGCTTTTAGGAGATATGCGCTCTTATAACTATGTTATAGTGCCAACTCATGATTTTGATCATGTGGTATATAAGATTAGAGCTATAGATTTTGACCAACAATCATATGAAGGGAAGTTTAATATTTACAGACCTCAATTCTTTAAAGAGAATTATGAAATGGTTCAATTGGTAGCAAATAGTATTCAAAAATTTTCTATCGATCAGTATAAAACTGAGGAACGCTCTATATTGGTAAAACGCTTAAAAAGTTTTAATAAAAGAGTGGCAAAATTAATAAATTGTATGGAATTGGATGAGATTTCAACAAAAGAGAACGTGAAAACGTTGAAAATGACCATTTTTCACTATACTAATGATGTCAATTTTAAAAAGAGTAAAAATATGGGTGAAATTCTAAAATATTCCTTAGAGTTTTTAACAAGGAACTATGAAAATGTAAATCTGGAAAATTTAAGGACAGGACGTAATATTAATTCCAATTTTCGTTAAAATCTAAATCCTCATAATCATCTACATCAATACCATCTTCAAATTCGTTATAATCTTCATCCTCATCAGCTTCAAATAATTTTTCAGGTGCTGTATCTGGAACTTGACCTTGCACAAACATAAGGTTCGGATAGTCATTACCTTCAGTTTCATCAACTATTTCAGCTAATTCAACATAAAACGTCCACAAACTTAAAAAGTCATAAATATAAATAAGTTTTGTTTGCACTTCATGCACCACACTATCTAATGAGGTTTCGTTCATCAAACGTGCTGAAGCATCTTCGCTTAAATCAAACAATGAAATTTCTTCCCCTTGATCCCAAGTATCGTTGCTTATGTAAAATGATGCCATTTCTGTACCATCAAAACCAAAAGATTGTGTAATGATGTTGTGTAAATCTTCAAGCGTATCAGTTTCACGAATTTCTAAATCGCGAAAGATATCTTCATCGGTATCATTATCTAAAATAATTCTAAATCTGTAAATCATGAAAAGCAAATTATGCTACAAAGGTAGCTTTTTTTTAAATTATTTAGAGAATCTATGAAGTGTAAATGTCATGGCGCTTAACAAGAAAAAAGCACCGATTTGATGTGCTACACCTAGCCAAACAGGAACTTGTAATAGTATAGTAAAAACACCAAGTAAGAATTGAATTCCAACTATTATTAAAAGGGAGTTTATACCTTTAAATTGATAAGGTGTTAGGCTCATCTTTTTGGACTTCACAAAAATTGAAATAATAAAACCAACAACTATAAAAGCCAAAATTCTATGTACAAATTGTACACCACTTTTACCTTCAATAAAGTTTTTGTAGACAGGTTTTTGTTCTATGTAAGCAGTTTCATGAAGAAACTTCCCCTCGCTCATCATGGGCCAATGATTATGTATCCAACCTGCATCTAAACCAGCTACAAAAGCACCATAAATAATTTGCAATATTAAAACTAATAGTCCCCATCGAATTAAATTTCTAAATGATGTGTTTCTTTCTTTTTTAGATGGAAAGATTAAATCTAAAGCCACCCAAAAGGTATAAGCAAACGTTATAAAAGCAGTTGTTAAATGTGCCGCTAATCTATAATGACTAACGTCTGGATTATCAACTAAACCACTTTTAACCATATACCAGCCTAAAAACCCTTGAAGAGAGCCTAATCCTAATAATAGTATTGCTTTTTTTATAGTGGGTTTAGTAAGTTGTTTTGTAATTAAAAAATATATAAATGGAAGTAAAAATACGAGACCAATAAATCTGCCGATTACTCGGTGTATCCACTCCCAGAAATAAATATCTTTAAAATCTTGAAGCGTAAATTGATTGTTAAGTTTTTGATATTCTGGATACTGTTTATACAAATCAAAAGCAGTTTGCCATTCAACTTGATTCATTGGTGGAATAGTACCTGAAATTAATTTGTAGTTAGAAATAGATAAACCAGAATGTGTAAGTCTGGTAATACCGCCAACAACAACCATTATAAAAATTAAAACACATCCCGTTATAAGCCAGTAAATTACTTTTTTGTTATCTTTTTTCATCTTTAGAAAAGTTCCTTTTTAAAACATAAGCTATTAGTTATGTTCTCGTATTGTCCGTAATTTGGAATTATTGAATAATTCATTTTTTTGTAGAAAGAAACTGCTTCTGTTTGTCTTTTTCCAGTTTCTAAAACACAAGTTCTATAAGATAGTTCTTTTGACCATTTTTCTAATTCTTGCAAAACTTTTGAGGCTATACCGCATCCGCGAGCATTAATTTGGGTGAACATGCGTTTGATTTCAATCGTGTTTTCATTTATAGCTTTAAATGCCCCACAAGCTAATGGGATTTCATCTTTATATGCCATTACCACATGTTTTAAGACATCAATATTATTGTATTGATTATAAAAGGCATGGTCATCACCATCAACAATTTTTAAATAAGCGTTTAGATAATTAACAAGATTAACAAAATCTTTGTTTTCTGAATTTGTTCTAACGAGCTTAATCATAAACCAATGTTAGATTTGAGTCCTAATTTTTTACCTTTTTCTAGCATTAATTGATAAGCCGCAGCATATTCATTCGGAATATCACCTTCAAGAATAGCTTCTTTAATCGCTTCCTTAATGATACCAATTTCTCGTGAGGGTTTAAGGTTGAAGGTTTTCATTATTTCTTCTCCTGAAACTGGAGGTTGAAAATTTCTAACATGATCCCGTTCTTCAACTTCAACAATTTTCTCTCTTACAATTTTAAAATTATTATGATACTTATTAAATTTTTTAGGATTCTTGGTTGTAATATCTGCTTCGCACAATACCATTAAATCATCAACATAATTGCCAGCATCAAAAACCAAGCGACGAACCGCTGAATCTGTAGCCATATCTTCAGCTAAAACAATAGGTCGAGAACTCATTAACACCATTTTTTGAACAAACTTCATTCTATCATTCAATGGCATTTTTAGTCTTTTAAATAATCTGTAGACCATTTTTGAACCTTCAAATTCATGTCCATGAAATGTCCATCCCACTTTTTTACTAAACTTTTTTGTTGGCGCTTTTCCAATATCATGTAATAAAGCTGCCCAACGTAACCAAAGATCATTAGTGTTTATAGCTATATTGTCTACCACCTCTAGAGTATGATAAAAATTATCTTTATGACGTTGCCCTTCAACTTCATCAATACCTTTTAAAGCTGTTAATTCAGGTAGAATATGTTTTAACAATCCTGTTTTTTCTAATAGTAAAAATCCTTTAGATGGTTTTTTACTTTCAAGTATTTTATGGAGTTCGGTAACAATGCGCTCGTTAGTAATAATTTTAATTCTATCACTATTATTTGTTATGGACTCAAGTGATTTATCCTCAATAGTAAAATTAAGTTGTGTTGCAAAACGTATAGCACGCAGCATACGTAATGGATCATCACTATAAGTAATATCTGGATTTAGAGGCGTTCTAATAATTTTGTTTTCTAAATCTTCAATACCATTAAACGGGTCTAGTAAATCACCAAAGCTCAGTTCGCTTAAGTTTAAAGCTAGTGCGTTAATTGTGAAATCTCTGCGGTTTTGATCATCTTCTAAAGAACCATTTTCAACAGCTGGATTTCTACTGTTTTCAGAGTAAGATTCTTTTCGAGCACCAACGAATTCAATTTCAATATCGTCATGCCTTAACATGGCCGTACCATAAGTTTTAAAAACCTGAACTTTGGGCTTATTAGGTAGGTTTTTAGCCACCTGTTGTGCTAGTTTAATGCCATCTCCAATAGCAACTACATCAATGTCTTTTGCATCACCACGTTTCAAAAGAAAATCACGCACAAAACCACCAATTACAAAAGACTCTAATTGAAGTTCTTTAGCAGATTTAGAAATGATTTTGAATATAGGATGTTGTAATGCTTCTATGTAATTCATTAATAATATTTGAGGTTTTACTCTCGTGTAATCTTTACAATTCCATTGTTGCTTAACATAATAATAGATGATGGATTTGAGTAGATTTTTTCGTCATGCAAATTTACAACATAGTCTACACCTTTTAAAACCTCTGGTGCAATTTCTTTATTCATATTTTGAACCTATATTTGCAGGGTTAGTAATTATCAACAGAAAATAAAACTGACGTGGGATCAGTTTGTTTTATAGTTATGAAAGAAATTAAGGTTTTTAATGATAATTTGAGTGATTCTTTTAAGGAAGAGGTTGCTAAAATGATTCATAATTTCAATGGTATTGAAGGCGGAGTAGGAATAAGAAATGTTATTAAAATTATAAGCATTGATGCTATTGATTTAAACATTAAAGCCTTTAAGATTCCAAACTTAATTAATCAATTTGCTTATCGTTTTATTAGAAAAAGTAAGGCACAGCGTTCTTTTGAATATGCTAATAAGCTTATTGATCTGCAAGTGGGAACACCAAAACCAATAGCATACTTTGAATATAGAACGGCTTTGTTATTTAAAAAAAGTTTTTATGTAAGTGAACAATTAGATTGTGATTTAACATATAGAAAACTTATAAATGATTTTAATTACCCGGATTATGATAATATTCTTAGGGCTTTTACAAGATTTACTTTTGATTTACATGAAAAAGGCATTCAGTTTTTAGATCATTCTCCAGGAAACACGTTGATTAAAAAACTTGGTGATACGTATGATTTTTATTTGGTAGATTTAAACCGAATGAATTTTAGAGTTTTAGATTTTGAGACTCGAATTAAAAACTTTGCAAGGTTAAGTAAGCATAAATTCATGGTGGAGATTATGAGTGATGAATATGCAAAATGTATTGACGAAGAATATGATAAAATTTTTGATTTAATGTGGCAAGAAACCCAAAATTTTCGTGAAAAACTTGATCGAAAAAAAGAGTTAAAAAAGAAGTTTAAATTTTAACTTCTCAGCCATAATTCTTTAAGCTTTTTATATCTATAGTTAACGCCATAAGCACTTAGATAGCAAATTATAAAGCCTTCTTTTCCGTCTAAAAAACCAAGTCTAAAAAAGTAATTCGTAATAAATTTATAAAAAGGCCTAATGTAAAAATGGAACAGGTTTGGTTTTTTTTCTTTTCTGAATAATTCTTGTGCCTTAAGACGCGCGTAATGCTCCATTTTCGATTTATAATGTGCTGAATTATCAAAACAATAATGTAACATATAATTTTTTAGGACTTTACTTTTACCTCTTATTATTGGTGCTTCATGTACAATTTTATCTTCAATATATTTTACTTTTCCTTTTTGAAATAATCGATAAGTTGTGTCTGTTTGGAAACCACTAAAACGAATCCTCTTTTGTTTGAAAAAATACAGTCTTTTAAACATAAATCCTGCAGTTCCATCGGGTAAATTTACTTCTTTAAGAATTTCGGTTTTTAGTTTTTCCGGGATACGCTCATCGGCATCAATAAATAAAATCCAATCGTTTTCAGCTTGTTTTATAGCAAAATTCCGTTGATCTGCGAAGTTTTCAAAATTACGCTGAATAGTTTTCACATGTTTCATTGCATTTAACTTCTCAAAAGTACCGTCACTACTAAAAGAATCTATTACAATGATTTCATCAGTAAAACTTATATTCTCAATAACTTGGTCAATATGGTTTACCTCATTATAAGTAATTAATAGCGCTGATATTTTTTTAGTTTTATTCAAAATAGAATAACATTAGTTTTAAGAGTTTCTTGTAAAAAAAAATTAAGTCTTGTGATTGCTGCTTATTTATAAGCATGAATAATTGTAAAAGCTTTATTGTAACTTTTTAATGTAAAATACCCCAAACGTTTTCTAATTTTATACTTTCTAATCAAATTTAATGGTTTAGACTTTAAATGGCTCTTGTCTTTGTGCAAATATGAAATTGATGCATCTATAACCCGCGTACTTGATTTTCCATCAAAATAGGGATGTAGTTCTTGAATAAAAGGGTCAATTTTTTCTAGTAAGTCTTTTGGGTAACTTAATGCATGATTAAACATGTCTTCTAAATCATTGGCTTGGGTTACGTGTAATAAATAATTATGATTAAATGTATGATTAAATGTAACCACAGGTTTTTTCTGTAATAAAAATTCTTGAATAGCTGAAGTAGTATCTGCAAATAAAATATCTGATTCTTTAAATAAAGGAATCAAATCTGTAGTGTTATGAAATTTAAAATTTTCACCATTTAAGGTTTTCCATTTTTCTGTAAGATCTTTAGGTAGTTTTGGGTGTAATACCATAATGAAATTAAATAAACCATTTTTTGATAATCGTTTTATTTCATTAAAAACCTCATCATTATAAGCTAAACTTAAACGCTCTGTGAAAGTTGAGGCTATCATGATAGTTTTAGTATTCTCTTTTATTTTTATAGGAAATAAAGGATCTACTTTAGGCCACCCTGTTTCAATAACTTCAAAATATGGGCGAGTGTATTTTTTTCTTTTAAAACCTTCAGTGCTAGAAGGACCTTGAGTACAATACAAATCGAAAAAGCCTCTAATTCTAAAATGAGCAAATTTGTTATTTGTTTCAGGTCTTTTTTGAGCGAAAAACCCATGAAATATTTGAACTTTTAATCCGGTAATAAAATCTGGAACATCATCTGTAGCTGCCAAAACAATATGCGGTTTGAAATCAATGACATCTTTAATAGTATCTAATCTATTAGATTTATGTTCAATAGTTTTTTTGCCGTCTTCTATATCTGCAAACCACTTGATTTCGTAACCGCGACCCAAAATTTCTTTTTCTAATGGCAGTCCAATAGGAATAGCATAGCTATATGATATGTAAATTAAAAACTTGTATTCCATACAACTTAGTTGTTTGACAAAAGGAGTTATGCATTTATATAAAAATTAGTTTCACTTTTTAAAGTCTGTACGATTCTCTAACCATTCTAGTAAATATTCTAAAATTTTTGGAGGACACAAATCTAAACTTTGCATCCCTAAAAACAACTTCCCTTTAGCTTTTGTATTCAACTTATATTTATACCAAATCAAAGGTTTCTTATAAGACCTGAAATATAACAATTGTAAATCATTTTTTAAAATACATGTTTTATTCTTTATTTCAATATGATTTGCTAAACCTTGTGGCGTAAATTGACTTTCATTTCTGAATTTATGCTTAATATTATTTATAAAAATTTCCTGACTGGCTTCAAAGTACTTTTTGAAAGTAGATTTTCTTAATGGGTGTGGTGTGTGCTTGAAATTATAATAACTATTAAAACCAGCAAGTTTAGCTGCGTTTTGTTGTATAGATTTATGACCTTTCTTTATTTTTTTAAATTTTTTGTAAAATATATCTTTATCAAATTTCAACCATTTTCCTCGTAAAACTGGGAGGCCTTCTTTGAAAAAATCAGTTGGTGTTGTTTTATTTATTAGAAAAAAATCATCGTTTAAATAAATAAAGTGTTCAGCTAAATCGGGTATTCTATGCAAACAAGTTTCAATAGGTCTGCAATTAAAAGTTGGTAAATACGCTTCATACCCTTTAAAAATAGTCTTATGATCTATAATTGAAACTTTATTGTAAACTTCTAACGTGTCTTTTTTTAATAAGAAAGCAGGAGTTTGCTCATCAGTTATAATATATATGTTTCTTATATATGAAGCATATTTTAAAAGGGAATCTATAGTAAATTTAATTTCGTTTACTTGGTCAAATCTAGTTCTGAACTTTTTTGAATTAATATTAACAGTTTTATTTATGTAAGGTAGAATCTTTTCTTGATGCTTTTCATCATCGCCATCAACCCATAAAATTACAGCGTCAATAGGATGTTGCATATCATTATTTTTTGTCATTATCTTTTGCATCGAATAGAAAATATAAGCCTTAATTTTAGATGATTAGTCTATTTTGGTAATAACTTTTTGTCCACTTTCTAGTTTAGGAAGATTGATGTAATCTCCAATAATTTTATTGTATTCGTCAGGAATAAAATCTTTTCTTCCATCTGATGGGTAAAAAGTCATTTCTCCAAAAATAGTTTTACCTTCTATAGAGTAAAAGTCAACACGTACAAAAGGAAAATTAGCTGATAAAATTTCTGATAATTTTATCATCTCTTCCAGATTACTTGGTTTTTCAATATCCGATGAAATCGTTTTTTCAGGCTTAGTATATCTAAACGGTAATAGTTTAAAGTCAAAATCATAAAATGCTCTCTTATGGTTTTGTTCTCTATCTAAATGGACTTCTAAAAATTTAGCTTCACCACTGAAGCAATAAAATTTATAATCAATAAGCGAAATTCCACCTTCATCTTTTAAAAGCTTTTCAGCAATTAATCTAGGCTGAACATCTTTATATGCCCATTCTTGTCCAGTGCGGTAATATTGGCTTTTTCCAAGCCATTTTTTGAATAGTTTTGCTGTTTTTGTTTTATTGAGTTTCTCTTTATCTCTTACGATTAAGTTATAACTACTTGCGTGAGTTGCTTTAATTATAAATTGATTTGGTAGTTTTTTATAGTCTAAATCATCAGCACTATCGAAAACACCAAAAATCTCATTTAGATATTGCGGTCCAATTTTATCTTCAACATAAGCTCTTACGGCATATTTGTCTACTAATTGGGTTAATATTTTGGGGTGATAAAAAACTTTATACCATTGGATTTTTTCATTAAATTCTTTAGGATCATTTAAATTTAATTTTTTTCCAGTATGATGTTCATAAAGAAAATGAGCGTAAGTTTTTGGAGGTAAAAATTTTATTTTTCGCAACATTTTTACGCTGAACTTACGTATAACTTTTAGCATTAGACAAATAATTTTAGCAAATATAATATAAAACTACCACGCCTTTTTTAAAGATTGATTTTAATGGGTACTGTCTTAAAAAAAATAAGGACAACTTTTAAAAGTTGTCCTTGATTTTAATGTTTTTTTTAAGTTTAAATTTAAACCGCCACACTATGCTCTCTTAAAGCATCATTTAAAGATGTTTTTTTATTAGTACTCTCTTTACGTTTTCCAATAATTAGTGCGCATGGTACATTATAGCTTCCAGAAGGAAACTCTTTTGCATAACTACCAGGAATAACTACAGAACGTGCAGGGACAATGCCTCTATATTCAACAGGTTCATCACCAGTAACATCAATTATTTTTGTACTCATTGTTAAAATTACTCCAGCTCCTAAAACAGCTTCAGTTTCAACGCGTACCCCTTCAACAACTATACAACGACTACCAATAAAGGCATTATCTTCAATAATTACTGGAGCCGCTTGTAAAGGTTCTAAAACACCACCAATACCAACACCACCAGATAAATGCACATTTTTACCAATTTGTGCACAACTTCCAACTGTAGCCCATGTATCAACCATAGTGCCTTCATCAACATAAGCTCCAATATTTACATAACTAGGCATTAAAATAGTACCTGCAGAAATATAAGCACCATGTCTAGCAACTGCGTGAGGTACAACACGAATTCCTTTTTTAGCATATCCTGTTTTTAAAGGAATTTTATCATGAAATTCTAAAGGACCACATTCAATAGTTTCCATTTTCTGAATTGGGAAATATAAAACAACTGCTTTTTTTATCCATTCGTTAACCTGCCAATCACCAGCAACAGGTTCAGCGACTCTTAATTCGCCTTTGTCTAATAGATCTATTACACTTCTAATTGCTGCAGTTGTAATTTCTTCTTTTAAAAGATCTCTATTATCCCAGGCTTTCTCTATGATTTGTTGTAGTTCAGTCATTGCTATTATATATTTTGTCAAATATAATGGCTATCATTTAAAAAGGCATTGAAATAGACATAATAATAAGTGGATTTCTATAAGAAATATTCAATTTATTAGAAGTTTTTAAAGGATAGAAATGTGCCTTTTATCTTTTTGTCTTATTCAGTTTGGGATGAAGTGTATAGAAAAGTGTATTTGGGCGATAAAAAAAGCTTTTAAACTATTCGTCGATAGAAGTAAGTAGCTTCTCTAGTTATCGAATATACAGGGTTTTACAACTAATTTTTTGTGGTATACCTATCGTCTGTGTATATATTTGAACAATCAAACAATGATAATCGAATGAAAACAAATTTTTACATATTATTAGCTTTATTACTTTCTTTCTCTATCGGGAATGCTCAAAGCACATCTGCAGTTGTAGATATTGAAACTAATAAAACTGTTTCTGTTTCAATTGAAGATGAAATAGCTAATGTAGTTGCAGAGGTTAATACTAGTAAAGAAAACGATTCATTGTTAATTGATACTTCTAAAGTAAATGAAACTATAGCTCGTAGTTCAAGTGATATTAGAATTTATTTAAACCGTAAAAGAAAAGTTAGTAATATCAATTTAGTATTTGAAGGAATAAATAAAGCGGCAAGAGTTTAAAAAATAATGTACAAGTATTAATATTTAAGGTTAATTATTTAGAAAGGCTGTCCGAAAGGATGGTCTTTCTTGTTTTAATATTATATTTTTGTGAAAAGATAATATGGCAAGAATTTTAGCGATTGATTTTGGTACTAAAAGAACAGGTATTGCTGTAACTGATGAATTGCAAATTATAGCCTCAGGATTAACGACGGTTGATACCAAACAGTTGCTTCAATTTTTAAAAGATTACATAGTTAATGAGGCTGTTGAGCTATTTTTAGTTGGTGAGCCTAAACAAATGGATAATTCAGCTTCTGAAAGTGAAGTGTATATCTTACCTTTTATATCTAAGTTAGAAAAAGCATTTCCAAATATTCCGATAAAACGTGTTGATGAGCGCTTTACATCAAAAATGGCATTCCAAACCATGATTGATAGTGGTTTAAAAAAGAATCAAAGAAAAAATAAAGCACTAATAGATGAAATTAGTGCAACACTTATTTTGCAAAGCTATTTATATTCAAAATAATTAAATATCTAAAGGAATAAATTTTTGTTAAATACAATACATAAAGTATAAGAATTGTATTTTTGCAGATATTAATATTATGCAGAATGATTTTACCTATAATAGCCTACGGAGACCCAGTTTTAAAGAAGAAAGGTAAAGAGATTACCAAAGATTATCCTAATTTCGATACACTTTTAGAAAACATGTTCGAGACCATGTATAATGCCTCTGGCGTTGGTCTTGCTGCACCTCAAATTGGTTTGCCTATTCGTTTATTTTTGGTCGATACCACACCTTTTGCCGAAGATGACGTTTTAACCAAAGAAGAACAAGACACTTTAAACGGTTTTAAACGTGTTTTTATTAATGCTAAAATTGTTGAAGAAGAAGGCGATGATTGGGCTTTTAACGAAGGATGCCTGAGTATTCCTGATGTAAGGGAAGATGTGTTTAGGAAACCAAACATTACAGTTGAGTATCTTGATGAAAACTTCAAATCTCATAAAGAATCTTTTGATGGTTTGATTGCAAGAGTTGTTCAGCATGAATACGATCATATTGAAGGCGTTTTATTCACAGATAAACTATCAAGTTTAAAAAAGCGTTTAATAAAAGGGAGGCTTACTAGCATATCTAAAGGTAAAATAGATGTAGACTATAGAATGCGTTTTCCTAACCAAAAAAAGAGACGATAATACTTGCAATACAATAAGAAACATTTGATATTTGCGCTTTTCAAAAATTAATTTATGAGTTTAGATAAAGTTATTTCAATTGCAGGAAAACCAGGGTTATATAAATTAATAACTCAAACACGAGGAGGTTTTGTTGCGGAGTCATTAGTAGATAATAAGCGTATATCTGTCAGCGTACAAAATAATGTAAGTGTTCTAAGTGAAATTGCCATATATACATTAACTGAAGAAGTGCCTTTACGCCAAGTTTTTAAGAATATCAAAAAGAAAGAAAACGGTGAGGCAACTCCGGTTAAACCCAAAGACAGTAAAGATAAGTTAGAAGAATATTTCTTTAATGTTTTACCAGATTATGATGAAGACAGAGTTTATGCCAGTGATATTAAAAAAGTGATTCAATGGTATAATTTATTACAACAGCATAACATGTTAGACATTTTATCAGATGATGAAGATGAAAAAGTGTCTGATGAAGAAGAATAAATCTTGATAAATATATAAAGCTAAACCTCCCGTCTGTGGAGGTTTTTTTATGCTCTTTTGGGAATTATTAACTTTTGTTTATACTTTTAAACATCTATCAAAAGATTAAAAATAATGAAATCACTTTAGTTTTGACGATTTCGATCTTTTCAAGATGCTCTTTCTCCATAAATTTAAAGCATAAAAGCAGGGCATGATTTGGACGTCTGCAAAAAGAAAGACTATATTTATTTTGTTAGATTTAATTTGTAGTTTCGACTTAGGAACTGTGCTTTTTAATACTATAATCATGAAATTTTCTAGCAGTAAAATAAAGAACATAATTTTTTTTATAATAATAGGGGCATTACTTATACCTCAAACACGACAACCAATACAGGTTTTATTGCATAAGAGTTTAGCAATTTTTAGTCCTTCTAAAATCGATGAATCAAAACAGACTATTATTGAAGATTATAATTGGAGTTTAATGGCTGAGGATAGCACTGCTTTAAATTTTAATAGCATGAAAGACAAAGTGGTTTTAGTTAATTTTTGGGCAACGTGGTGTCCACCTTGTATTGCCGAAATGCCAAGTATGCAATTATTATATAAAGATTATAAAGATAAAATTGAATTTGTTTTTATTTCAAATGAAGAATTTTCAGTAATCAATGAGTTTGTTAGTAAAAAGGGATATACGTTCGATGTATATAAACCAATAACTAAATACCCTCGAGCTTTTGATGTTAAAAGTATTCCTAGAACATTTTTAATAGCTAAAAATGGTCGAATAGTGATTGATAAAACCGGTGCTGCTAATTGGAATAGTAAAGCTGTTAGAAATGCTATAGAAAAATTAATTTTATAGTGTTTTAAAGAATGCTTTTATAAAACTCCAAGAAAATAAAGACCACATAATTTTCAATTCTTCAAAGAAAGTAGATTCCTCATCTAAAAAACGAAACATCGTTTGGATAGAATTTTTATCATAAAACTGCTGAAATATCCATTCACCCTTGTGATTCTCATCTTTTAAAACTTTTAAGAATATTTTATCGTAAAACTTAAATCGACTTTTAAATAAACTATGTGATGGTATTTTGTTTGCTTTAATATTCTCGATAATTTGAGAAACTTTTTTTTGTGTATGTTTAAAAGAATATCCCGTTGAGCCTTTAACCCAACCACCTCCTGTTCCAATTTTTGTTATTTTATTTGTATTGAACTTTTCAAAAGGGAAATTGGTCATAGGTATTTGACCTGTTTCAGTTTCAGTTATGGAATAGTTGTCAATTTTGAGATAATCTTTAATATAGGTTTTAATAAACGAGTCGTAGGTGTCCTCATTAACAAGTTGTGAGGTAAAATAAGTGAATTCAACCAATGCTGTGGTTTCAGAAAAAGGTAATACGTAAGTAAAGGTTGTTTGCTCACCATCCTTCAATCTATAATCCATCATGATGATACTGTCTTTTTCAAACGCTTTATTCTCAGTTTTAATAACCCAACCTTTAAAATGTTGTATGATAGAAATATGTTTCTTTGAATTAACGGAAAAGGTTTCAGGAATTCTGCTATCAAAAACATGCCCAGCTGTATATGTGGTTTTATTAGTTGACACCTTTACTATGTCATCTTCTGTTATTGATTCAACATGTTCAACTATAAATCTAATATTTCCTTTTTTGGAAAGCTTTTTTTTAGCATAGATATAAAAATCTATAGCTTGAATTGCTTTATATGAATATGGATAAAGTTCTAAATCAATATTTTTTTTAGATGTAATTATCGAAGCTTTATTCCAAGATTTATGAGCAATATCTTTCCATTGAGAGGGTTCTGTTTCCCAAAAACTCCACGTTTTATCATTAGTTTTTTTTTCTGAAGTGTCAATTAAAGCGATTAGCTTTTCGTCAAAGAATGAATCGGACGCCATTTTTAGGGCAAGCTGTAATCCAGCTAATCCATTTCCAACAATAATATAATCGTAATGGACATTATTTGTCATCAGGGAGGTAGGTGAAACTATTTTTTGAAATATTTAAACGGAACGAACAACATCCCGAAGCACTCACCATCTTGTTTTCCTAAATGCTTGTGGTGAATTTTGTGAGCACGCCTTACACCTTTTGCATACCAATTGTTAGCATTTCTAAAAAGTTTAAAACGTTGATGTATAAATATATCATGAACTATGAAGTATGATAAACCATAAGCGAAAATCCCCAAACCTATGGGTAAACCTTGCCAAAAACTTGTGTTTTTCCAAAGTAAAAAGAAACCAATACTAACTACGGCGTAGAATATAAAAAAGGCATCATTACGTTCAAACCAACTATCATGATCTTTGTGATGATGGTCTTTATGCAAACTCCACAATAAACCATGCATAATATATTTATGAGTAAACCAAGCCATGAATTCCATGAAACAATATGTGCCTAAAAATATGAGTATCCAATATAGAGTGTTCATCACCTAAAATTTAAATTAAATTTAATTGATATTTTACATAGCTGCGCATTAAAAGTTCGATTTTTTTAGGATTGGAAACGCGTATTCTGGAATCTTTTATTTTTAAGGCCGGAGTTTTCTTTAGCTTTTTTAATAGTTGACTGTAATATCTGTAAGCCATAAAAACACCAAACTTAGCCTCTACAGGGAGCTTTTTTATACCACTTAAGCCCTTTTTAAAATCGGCTTCAATGTCTTCTATAATCACTTGTTTTGACGATTCATCTAAGTTTTTTAAATCAGTATTTGGAAAATATGTTCTATCCAAACCTTCAAAATCTGCTTTTAAATCTCGTAAAAAATTCACTTTTTGAAAAGCAGAACCTAAAGCCATAGCTGTATCTTTAAGTTCATTGTATTTTAGATCATCTCCGTTAACAAAAACTTTTAGGCACATGAGTCCAACAACATCTGCCGAGCCGTAAATGTACGCATGGTATTCTTCTTCTGTTAGGTAATCGGTTTTATGTAAATCCAATTGCATACTCTTCATAAAAGCATCTACTAATACTTTATCTATATCATACTTATGAAATGTGTGTTGGAATGAATTTAGGATAGGGTTAAGACTGATTTTATTTTTTAATGATAATTCTAAATCTTCAGAAAATCTGTTGAAAAGCATTTCTTTATTATAATCATGAAAAGAATCTACAATTTCATCAGCAAATCTTACAAAACCATATATGTTATAAATATCACCTCTAATAGATCTATATAGCATTTTAGTAGCTAATGAAAATGACGTACTGTATGTTTTTGTTACAAGCTTACTGCTATTGTAAGAAACGGTATCAAATAATGACTTCATACTAATATGCTATGATGTTTTGTTACTAAATCTGCTACTAATTTACCAGAGATTAACGATGGAGGGACACCTGGACCAGGAACCGTTAATTGTCCTGTAAAAAATAAATTTTTAACAGTTTTACTTTTTAATTTGGGTCTTAAAAAAGCCGTTTGCATTAATGTATTTGCCATCCCATAGGCGTTTCCTTTATACGAATTGTAATCATTTATAAAATCGTTAAGACAAAAACTTTCCCTAAATATAATATCATTTTTTACATTTTGCGATGTTAAATTTTCAAAACGTGTAATTATTTTATCAAAATAGGTTGCTCTTAGCTCTGGAGTATCTTCAATACCTGGGGCCAAGGGAATTAAAAATATACCAGCTTCTTTTCCTTCAGGGGCAACGTTATCATCAGTTATACTTGGAAAACTCGCGTAAAAAAGGGGGTTTTCCGGCCATTTAGGATTATCATAAATAGCCTCCGCATGCACATCAAAATCTACATCAAAAAATAGTGTGTGATGGTTTACATTTTTCAATTTCTTATTAAACCCTACATAAAAAAGAAGGGAAGATGGAGCAAAAGTCTTCTTTTTCCAGTAGCTCTCTGAATATTGCCTTAGTGGTTTTTCTAAAAGTGTTTCGGTATGATGGTAATCAGCACCACTTACTACAACATCAGAATAATAATTTACTCCATTTGAAACGACGCCTTTTGATTCACCGTTTTGGACAATAATATTTTCAATGGGTGCATTTGTCTTTATAGTAACTCCAAGTTCTGTAGCTAAACTTTCCATAGCAAGAATAACCTGGTACATACCTTTTTTAGGATGAAATGTACCTAAACCAAAATCCGCATAATTCATAAAACTGTAGAATGAAGGTGTGTCACTAGGTTTAGCTCCTAAAAACAGTACAGGGAATTCAAGAATTTTAACTAATCTATCATTTTTAAATTCTTTTCTGACATCTTTTTTTATGGTGCTAAAAAATTGATTGATTTTTTTAATTGTTGCTGGTGTAATTAACTCAAGAGGAGACACACCAGGGTTATAAACTAAATCTTTAATAGCAATGTCATAATTGTTTTTTGCTTGTTCGATAAACTTCTTTAGCTTTTTTGAGCTTCCAGGTTCCTCTTTTTCAAAAGCTTCGGTAATTTTTTCAAGTGTATCTTCAATGGTTATATAATCGTCTTTACCAAAGTAAACACTGTAGGCCGGATTTAATTTTTCCAAAGAGTAATAATCGGAGGGCTTCTTATTAAAATCAGAAAAAAAACGCTCAAAAACATCTGGCATCCAATACCATGTTGGACCTATATCAAAGGTGAAACCATCTTTAACAAGTTGTCTGGCACGTCCACCAATTGTATTATTTTTCTCGAAAATTGTAACCTCGTATCCAGCTTTAGCTAGATAACAAGATGCGGAGAGGGAAGAAAATCCAGATCCTATTATATTTATAGTTGACTTCATAATTGTTGAACAAATATATAAAAAAGCTAAACAATAACAGGGTATTTATAAATCTTTAATTAAATTTTCTATGGAATTGAAGATAGTTGTTTTCGGATAAAGATTATTGAGTTGTATGTCAGAAAGTTGTTTTCCTAATAAAAATAGTTTTGTATTATCTTTTTTTAACAATAATTCGTTGAATTTTTTTATGTAATCTGGTATTTCCTGTACTAGTGGATAAACTGTAAAATAAGAAACAAAGGTAATTTCATCAAAAAAATCAAGTAAGTCTGTTAAACTTTCCATTGGAACACTTTCACCTAAGAATATAGTATGATAGCCTTTACCTCTTAATTGGTAATTTATAAAAAGAAGACCAATATCATGAATTTCATTGTCAGGTAAGTAAAGAACAAATGTTTTCGATACTGGCTTTGGCTCTAAAAGTTGTAGCCTTTCTGTATTTAAAAGTATTTTTTGTTTCATGTGCACCGTTAAAAAGTGCTCATGTGCAGGAGTTATCGTGTTAGTTTGCCACAACAATCCAATCTCATTTAGTAGTGGTAGAAACACAGAATAAAAAATTTCGCTGAAAGTCTTGTTTTCTAACAAGTTATTGTAAGTACTGTAAAATAATACTTGATCAAAATTAATCATTGCCATTTTTAATGCATTAATGGCATGATCTTCAACTTTTGCTCTCGAAGCAATTTCTCTAACTTTTATGGGTATTTGTTCTTCATCAAGCTCGGCAATTTTTGAAATTTTGAACCCGTTGTTGTTTAGAAAAGAAATATTTAATAGTTTTTGAAAACTTAATAAGCTGTAATTTCTAATGTTAGTATCAGACCTATTAGGGCTCAGTAAATTGTATCTCTTTTCCCAAATACGAATAGTATGTGCTTTTATTCCTGTAAGGTTCTCTAAATCCTTAATACTAAAGTTAACCTTAATGTTGTTCACTAAAAATGATTTTACGTTAAACAAAAATACATTTTTTTTGTTAAAACAGCAATAAAATTAATCGATAAAGTAATTATTTGTTAGAAGATTAGAATTTCCTTGTATTTGAATATTTGCTAAATATGTATCGTTTGCATCATTTTAAAGCTTTTATACTTCATTGATTTTTAGTTAAAAAATGACTTTTAATAGTTTTTAATACTCATAAATTATTTACTTTTAAAACCTACTCAATTGTAAATGTTTTTCATCTTGAAATTTCTTAATAAATTATCGGTTGCCTTTGTTTTAATAATAATTTTCATCTCTTATAAACAAAAATAATCAAAATACATTGCTAATTATGAGGCAGTAAAAAATGTATTTAAACCACCAAATTAATCTCAGATATTTATTATTTAGGAGATCATAAATATAAGGAATGTCATAACCCTGAGTTTAAATTGTGGCAAGGGTCTCATCATGATAAAGTGATGCAAACGGTTTCAGATTCATTTGTTTTGGGCGGTTTTAATAATACAAAATATAAAAGTTAAGGCTTTACATCCGTGTTATTTTTTTTAGAGGAATAAAGTATATGCCCGAAAATATAAGACCGTATTAGAATATAAGCCTTCTATATGATAAAGTTAATGATTTGATAAATGCCGAACTATTTGCTTTGAAAGGGTTAAAAAAAGACGCGAATAATCAAGATTTGTTGTATTTATTGGCTTATCGATACTCAAAAGATAATAAAATTGAAAAGGCAAAAAAAAGTAGTTGAAAAGTTAGTAAAATTAGATCCAAGTAGTACTAACTACATAAAATTTCTAAATCAATTAAAGAGTAGGACCTAATAAAAAGTGCGCACGAGAAGATTCGAACTTCCACATCCTAAAACGGATACTGGCCCCTCAAGCCAGCGCGTCTACCAATTCCGCCACGTGCGCATTAAAGAAGTGTGTAAAAATAGGAAAAGTTAAGCAATAAAGCTTAACTTTTCTTCGTGACCGGGCTGGGGCTCGAACCCAGGACCCTCTCCTTAAAAGGGAGATGCTCTACCAACTGAGCTACCAGGTCATAATTTAAAAACTAACATATTCCTGTTAGCGGGTGCAAATATAAAATGTTTAATTAATAAAACAATACTTTTTTTAAAGAAATTTTTGTTTTTTTGTGGTTCGAATACGTATGTTTTTAATAATCAATTTATAGCGAGAAAATGATCATTGTATTAATTGGATATATGGCTTCTGGGAAGACGTCGATTGGGAAAAAATTAGCAAAAAAATTGAACTATAATTTTATCGATTTAGATGATTTAATTGAAGATAAAGAAAAGATGTCTGTTACAGATGTGTTTAAAGAAAAAGGCGAAATCTATTTTAGAAAGCAAGAATCGTATTATTTGAATAGATTATTAGAATCTGAAAATAATACCATTCTATCTGTTGGAGGAGGTACACCTTGTTACAGTGGAAATATAGATGTTATTCTAAGTGCCGAAAATGTTAGGAGTATATATTTAAAAGCTTCATTAACGACTCTTGTTAATAAACTAATGACAAAAAAAGCAACCCGACCTTTAATTACTCATATTGAAACTACAGAGGAAATGACAGAGTTTATAGGGAAACATTTATTTGAGCGTATTCAGTTTTATAATCAAGCAGAAATTCAAGTATCCATTGATAATAAAACCAAAGATGATGTTGTAGAAGATATTATTTTAGAGTTATTCTAAGACAATTTCATAAACTTTTCCTTCTAAAACAACTTGAACATGTTCATGTAATGAAGTAGATAGTGAAATTCCTTTAAAATCTGCTTTCACAGGATATTTTTTGTGATTTCTGTTAACCAAAACAGCAGTTTTAAATTGTTTTAAGGGCACATTTAAAAAATGCTTAACCCCATAAATCAAAGTAGTTCCAGAATTTAACACATCATCAACTAATACTATAGATTTGTTTTTATAATCTTCTTCAGGAATAGAAGTTTTTACCTCTTCCCAAGGATGCTTTTTATCTATACTAACTTTACACAGTATTGGGTTTATGTCAGATATATTTTGAAGTACAGTTTTTAATTTTTTAGCAAACACATAGCCATTTTTATCTATACCAGCTAGAATCACTTCTTTTTCATCAACATTACTCTCATATATTTGAAAAGCGATTCGTCTAATTTTATGGTTGATTTCGTTATGATTAAGGATTACATTAGTCTTAACAGTCATAATAGTATTTGTAAATTTAAAATATAAAATTACTCATTTTCATCTGTAAAATCATCAATATCTCGTCTATCTTTTTTAGTAGGTCTACCAACACCTTTTTTTCTGTAATAGTCTTTTGAATATTTTAAAAGTTCTTGAGCTTCAAACTGTTCTTTTGGTGTGGTATCTGTTCTATATAGGTCAACTAATTTTGCACCAACTCTACTTTCAGGAATATCATTAACTTTCAACCTATAATTTATTTGATCTTTTCTCAGTATAATAATATCTTGTGGAAAGACATCTCTACTTGGTTTAACAACATCATCATTAACACGAACATGTCCTTTTTTGCAAGCCGTTGTTGCAAGTGTTCTTGTTTTATAATATCTAATACACCATAAATATTTATCTATACGCATACAATTATTGTGTTAAAGGGCGTTAATATTGTTGTGCAAGAATATATTAAAATTGTATCTTGCACCGTCAAAAATAAGGAATAATGAGTTTAAGAAAAATAGGTTTTTTTATATTAAGTTTTGTTGTGGTGTTTTCATCTTGTAAAAAGGATGATGACGGAGTAGGACCTGTAACTTTAGTAATACGAGATAGAGGTGAGCAACAAGTTACTGATAAAGCTTTATTACTAGATTATTTAGAATCTCATTATTACAATTCAAGTGATTTTGGTGCTCCAAATACTAATCCTAAAATCAAAGATTTAGTAATTACTAAGCTTTTAGATGGTGAGACTATACCAGCAGAAAGTACTTTGCTTAAGGATGCTGTTGAAATTAAAAATACATTTTTTAGAGATGTTGATTATGAATATTACGTTTTAAAATTGAACCAAGGAGGCGGAACAGAATCTCCTACTTTTGCAGACAACGTATCTGTTGTTTATGAAGGTTTTGATTTAGAAAACGAAATTTTTGATAGCGCTGTAACTCCAGTTTCTTTTGATTTAACATCATTAATTCCAGGATGGAGAAAAGTTTTGACAGATTTTAATACAGCTGAAAGTTTTATTGAATCAGGAGATGGTAGTGTAAATTACTTAAATCATGGTACAGGTGTCATGTTTTTACCTTCAGGTTTAGCTTATTTTTCTACAGCTACGGGAGGTATTTCTACTTACGAATCTATAATTTTTAAATTTGAAATGTATGGGATGTCCGAAAATGATCATGATGGTGATGGAGTACCTTCATATAAAGAGGATCTAAACAACGATGGAGAATTTTTATTAAATTCTGATGTAGATACAATGGATGGAGATGATACTGATAATGATGGATCTCCAAATTATTTTGATACAGATGATGATGGTGATGGTATATTAACTATCAATGAAGATACAAATGATGATGGTGACCCCACAAATGATATTGGAGCTAATGGAATACCAAAATATCTAGATCCAGAAGAAACAACTTCAAAAGACAACTAATATAACGAAATGATTAAATCAAAAAACCTCGCAATTGCGAGGTTTTTTGATTTCTATAATTTCATCTTATAATAATAGAGATATACTCAAAATTAATTGATCAGGTCTTGTATCAAGTCTATTTGTATCAATACCATTATTTCCTAAAAAAGTGGCTTCATTATCACTAAAACCGCGCTCGTATCTTAAGTCAATTCCCAATTTTTTGAAGTTAAGTCCAATACCAAAATTTAAACCTATTGAGAAATCATTTTCAATATCATTTATTGCTACACCATCAAATTCGGAGTCCAAGATGTATTGTAACGATGGACCACCAAATACGCTAATTGGTCCTAAAACTTTTAAACCAACCAATAGTGGTGCATCTAGTTTTTGCATTTTAAAGCTATCATTGTCATAATCACTTTTTGTACTTGTATAAACGAGTTCGGGTCTAAAATAAACCTGATCTCCAATTTTACCAAATAAACCAAGGTGATAACCAACGTTTCTATCAGGGTTTTGGGAGGTGTTATTAATAGATTCAAAATAATTACCGTTGGCATTGTAATTCAATCCCGCTTTAAAGCCGATACCTTGTAAGGTTTGTGCCATTATAGCTGTTGGAAAAGCGATGGCAATAATTAAAATAAAAAATAAATGTCTCATAATGTTCGTTTTTTTAGATTTCATTAACAGTATCAAAAACGTTGCCAAACGTAAATTATTTTCTTTTCATTACAATCATTATCATTTTTCAGTTATTTATCTTTGCCACCTTAAATAGTAAGGATGAAATTTGAATTGAACGCAAAAGATGCTCAAAGTAAAGCTAGAGCAGGTAAAATAACTACGGATCATGGCGTTATTGAAACTCCGATTTTTATGCCAGTTGGCACTGTAGGTACTGTAAAAGGTGTGCATCAGCGAGAATTAAAAGATGATATAAATCCTGATATTATTTTAGGGAACACCTATCACTTATACTTGCGTCCGCAAACCAAAATTATCGAAAAAGCTGGAGGACTTCATAAGTTTATGAATTGGGATAGAAATATTTTAACTGATTCAGGAGGCTATCAAGTGTACTCATTGTCTGCTAATAGAAAGATCAAGGAGGAAGGTGTAAAGTTTAAATCGCATATCGATGGAAGTTACCATACGTTTACTCCTGAAAATGTTATGGAAATTCAACGTACAATAGGTGCAGATATTATTATGGCTTTCGATGAATGTACGCCATACCCATGTGATTACAACTATGCAAAACGTTCTATGCACATGACGCATCGTTGGTTAGATAGGTGTATTAATCATCTTGAAAAAACACCTTTAAAGTATGATTATAATCAGGCCTTTTTTCCTATAGTTCAAGGTAGTACTTACAAAGATTTACGTATGCAATCTGCTGAATATATAGCCAATGCTGGAGCAGTTGGTAATGCTATTGGAGGGCTTTCTGTTGGTGAACCTGCGGAGGAAATGTATGCAATGACAGATGTGGTTTGTTCCATTTTACCAGAAGATAAACCAAGATATTTAATGGGCGTAGGTACACCAATCAATATTTTAGAAAATATTGCGTTAGGTGTAGACATGTTTGATTGTGTGATGCCAACACGTAATGCAAGAAATGGCATGTTGTTTACGGCTTATGGAAGTATAAATATTAAAAATTTAAAATGGGCTGATGATTTTTCGCCTGTGGATGAGATGGGAATTACATTTGTTGATACAGAGTATAGTAAAGCTTACTTAAGGCATTTGTTTACTGTGAATGAATTACTTGGAAAACAAATTGCAACTATTCATAATCTTGGATTTTATTTATGGTTGGTTCGCGAGGCTAGAAAACATATATTAGCAGGAGATTTTAAAACGTGGAAAGATCAAATGGTTAAACAAATGGATAATCGTTTGTAAGAATATTGATGAAAATTCTAGACTGGTACATACTAAAACGTTATTTGTTTACATTTTTTATGATGTTGCTGCTTTTCATTCCTATTGGGATAACAGTGCATCTTGCTGAAAAAATCGGAAAAATCCTTGAAAACGAAGTCCCTATAGATGAAGTCTTAGTTTACTTTCTAGACTTTACTATTTACTTTGCTCATCTCTTATTTCCACTATTTTTATTTTTATCAGTTATATGGTTTACTTCTAAACTAGCAAATAATACTGAGGTTATAGCTTTCTTAAGTTCCGGAGTTTCTTTTACTCGTTTTTTAAGACCATATATGATTGGGGCAACAATTGTTGGGATATTAGCAATAATTCTGGGCTTATTTTTAGCTCCCAAAGCTAGTGAGGGGTTTAATGATTTTAGCTATAAATATTTTAAAAAGGGTAGAAGTGCCGTCGAAAACACCAATGTATTCAGGCAAATAAATGACAACGAAATTATTTACGTAAGTAACTTTGATGTTAAAAACAATGTTGGTAATAACTTTACTTTAGAGCATTTTGAAGAAAATAAGCTTCAATATAAAATTACAGCCAATACTATCAGATATATACCTAAGGATACTATTTATAGGTTAACAAATTATGTAAAAAGAGATATTGGCGAGCACGAAGATGAATTAGAGATTATAAGAAAAAAAGACACGCTTTTTACTTTCGATGTTGATGATTTGATTCCAGTAATTTACGCAGCTGAAACTAAAATGTATGGTGAGTTAAAAGAGTTTATAGCCAAAGAGGAAGCTAGGGGCTCTTCTAATGTAGGGCGTTTTAAATTGGTTTTATATAGAAAATGGAGTTTACCAGTTTCAGTATTTATTTTAACTATTATTGCTGTAGCAGTATCTTCTATTAAGAGGAGAGGTGGGATGGGAGTAAACTTAGCAGTTGGGATCTGTATTGCTATGATTTTTGTATTCTTCGATAAGATTTTTGGTGTTATGGCAGAACAATCAGATTTCCCTCCATTAATTGCCGTATGGTTTCCTAACATCATTTTTGGTATTTTAGCCGCTTATCTATTATATAATGCCAAACGCTAAGTTTAAAAATTATTTACATCTGCATTTTTTGGTTTTTATAGCTGGTTTTACGGCTATTTTAGGTGAGCTTATTACCATAAAAGCAATACCTCTAGTTTGGTATAGAATGATTATAGCATCCATATTGATGTTCATTTATATTAAAATAGCTAAGGTTAAGTTAAAAATAAATTTAAAATCAATTCTAAGACTCTCAATAGCTGGTGTTATTATAGCATTACATTGGATAACGTTTTTCGGAGCTATAGATGAAGCCAACATATCTATAACATTAGCTATGTTCTCAACAGGTGCTTTTTTCGCATCATTAATAGAACCAATAATTTACAAGCGTTCTATTATTTGGTACGAAATACTATTCGGAATTATAGTAATTGCGGGTGTTTTTATTATAACACAGAGTGAAATAAAATATCTTACTGGGATTATTTTAGGTATTTCTTCAGCTTTTTTATCATCATTATTCGCAGTACTAAATGGCAGTTTCTTAAAACAGCACTCGGCTACAGTTATTTCTTTCTACGAATTCTTAAGCGGCGTATTTTTTATATCTATTTATATTTTGTGTTTTGGAGAGGGTTTTTCCATGGATTTTTTCAGTTTAAGTCAGTCAGATTTCGGGTATCTTTTTATACTAGCGTCAGTTTGTACTGCGTATGCATTTATTGCATCCGTATATGTAATGAAAATGATTAGTCCCTACACGGTAGTTTTATCTTATAATCTTGAACCTATTTACGGAATCATAATGGCTCTCATATTATTTCCGGAGAAAGAAAAAATGAGTGCTTCATTCTATTATGGTGCTATTATAATTATAAGTGTTGTTCTTTTAAATGCAATATTGAAAAATAGTAGAAAGTTAAAAAGAAAGCCTTCATAGAGCTTAAACAAAATTAAAGTTTTTATATTTGTGAACTAACTAAAATTTAATAGCCAAAACAAAATTCTTATGGAATATTTAGAATTTGAACTCCCTATAAAAGAACTTGAAGATCAATTACAAAAGTGTAAAGTGATTGGAGAAGAGAGTGAAGTTGATGTTACTGAAACCTGTATGCAAATTCAAAAAAAATTAGCTGCAGCGCAAAAAGATATATATAAAAACTTAACTCCATGGCAACGTGTACAACTATCGCGTCATCCTGAAAGACCTTATACATTAGATCATATTAGAGCTATTTGTGGTGATTCCTTTTTAGAGTTACACGGAGACAGAGGCTTTAAAGATGATAAAGCAATGATTGGCGGTTTAGGGAAAATTGGTGACCAAAGTTTTATGTTTATAGGTCAGCAAAAGGGTTTTAATACCAAAACAAGACAGTATAGAAACTTTGGGATGGCGAACCCAGAAGGTTATAGAAAAGCGTTACGTTTAATGAAATCTGCCGAAAAATTCGGTATTCCAGTTGTAACACTTTTAGATACTCCAGGAGCTTATCCTGGTTTAGAAGCAGAAGAACGCGGACAAGGTGAAGCCATAGCCCGAAATATTCTAGAAATGACACGTTTAAAAGTGCCAATCATTACCATCATAATTGGAGAAGGAGCCTCTGGAGGAGCCTTAGGTATTGGTGTAGGCGATAGGGTTTTAATGCTTGAAAATACTTGGTATTCTGTTATTTCTCCTGAGTCTTGTTCATCAATTTTATGGCGTAGTTGGGAATATAAAGAGCAAGCAGCTGAGGCCTTAAAGTTAACGGCTATTGATATGAAAAAACTAAAGTTAGTTGACGGAATTATAAAAGAACCTCTTGGTGGTGCTCACAGGGACAGAAAAAAAGCATTCAAATCTGTTAGTGATGCTATTGTTAAAAATTATAATGAGCTTAAAAACTTATCCCCAAAAGATTTAGTATCTCAGCGTATGGATAAATATGCTCAAATGGGAGTTTATAAAGGCTAAAACTCTAAAAATCAAAACTTACTAAAATCTGAAGTTTATAGCTTCAGGTTTTTTTTATGCTTATTGACAATATTTTCAACTTATTAACAGTTGAATTGTTAACGAGTAGTGAACATAGAAAAATTATAAAAAATCTAAACTACTTTCTTTTTAATTACCTTTGTAGATATGAAACAACCTAATCAAATTCAAGGCTATAAAGTTGATAAAAGTACAATTATTAACCTTGAAAGAGGTAAAATACCGCCACAAGCACTTGATTTAGAGGAAGTTGTTTTAGGAGCGATGATGATTGATAAAAAGGGTGTTGATGAAGTTATCGATATTTTAAGCTCTGAAGCGTTTTATAAAGAAGCACATCAACATATTTTTGAAGCTATTTTTCAATTATTTGAAAATAGTGAGCCAGTCGACTTATTAACTGTTTCTACACAGTTAAAGAAAAATTCGAAGCTAGAGTTAGCAGGAGGTGATTTTTACTTGATTTCTTTAACTCAGAAAGTTTCATCTTCAGCACATATTGAGTTCCATGCACGTATTATTTTACAGAAATTTATTCAGCGTAGTTTAATTAAAATTTCAAGTGAGATTATTGAAGATTCTTATGATGAAACTAAAGATGTTTTCGATTTATTAGATAAAGCAGAGTCAAAATTATACGAAGTTACACAAGGTAATATCAAAAAATCTAGTGAAACTGCTCAAGATTTAGTGATTCAAGCTAAAAAGAAGATTGAAGAAATTTCTAATAAAGAGGGACTCAGTGGTATCCCAACGGGCTTTCATAAGTTAGATAAATTAACTTCAGGTTGGCAGCAATCCGATTTAATTATTATAGCTGCACGTCCTGGTATGGGTAAAACGGCGCTAACATTATCTATGGCAAGAAATATCGCTGTAGATCAAAATATTCCAGTCGCTTTTTTCTCTTTAGAGATGGCTTCCGTACAATTGATTACACGTTTAATTTCTAGTGAAACAGGCTTGTCTTCTGAAAAATTAAGAACAGGTAAGCTTGAAAAACATGAATGGGAACAGCTCAACGTTAAAGTTAAAGGATTAGAAAAAGCCCCCCTGTTTATTGATGATACACCTTCACTGTCTATTTTCGATTTAAGAGCAAAAGCACGTCGTTTATCATCGCAACATGGTATAAAACTAATTATGGTTGATTACTTGCAATTAATGACCGGTGGTAGTAGCCATGGTGGAAATCGCGAGCAAGAAATCTCTATGATTTCTAGAAACTTAAAAGCATTAGCAAAAGAACTAAGTATACCAGTAATTGCATTATCACAGCTTTCACGTGCTGTTGAAACACGTGGTGGAAGTAAACGCCCTTTATTATCAGATTTACGTGAATCGGGAGCGATTGAGCAAGATGCAGATATTGTTAGCTTTATTTTTAGACCAGAGTATTATAAAATTGATGAATGGGATGATGAAGAACGTTCGCCAACTGAAGGTCAAGCAGAATTTATCGTGGCAAAACACCGTAATGGTGGTTTAGAGAGTATACGTTTAAAGTTTATTGGGCACTTAGGTAAGTTCGATAATTTAGATGATTTTGATTCGCCTTTTGAATTTCATTCTAAAATGAATGCAGCAGCTAATGATGATACTTTTAAAACTGATAATTTTAAAGCAAGTCCAGACCAAGCATTCGGTAGTTCGTTTAATGATGATGATGACAATGAAGTACCATTTTAATAAGTCTTTTAGTATCTAATAGTTTTATAAAATTTTTAATCAGGCATATTTTTTGAGTATCTTTCAGCCTATGAAGAATGCCCTATTCATATTAATATTATTCTGTTCTACACATATGTTTGCATCATACATCCTAATTCCAATGGATGTAGATAGTCAAAAAAATCATTTAAAGGCCTACGGAATAACCTATTGGACACTCAAAAAGGAGTTGAAAGTAAAGTGGTTACTCAATTATAAAGGTGGTTCCTTCTTATTGCCTGATACAGAAGCTATCCAAAGGGAATGCCAAATTAGAGGGATTTCGTTTGAAGTGATTTCGAATGCTAAAGCTGAAAGTATTTTAGAAGAAATAGCAAGTCCAAGTCAAAATATGGAAGCTATAGTTTTGGAGAAAGCTCCAAAAATTGCAGTTTATACACCTAATGGAAAACAACCATGGGATGATGCTGTAACTATGGTTTTAAAATATGCTGAGATACCTTATGAAACAGTTTATGATGAAGAAGTTTTAAATGATGGATTGTTGCTTTTCGATTGGTTGCACTTGCATCATGAAGATTTTACTGGTCAATTTGGAAAATTTTATGCACAATATAGAGCCGCCTCATGGTATATTCAAGAGAAAAAAGAGGCTGAAAAATTAGCTCATGACTTAGGTTATAATAAAGTCTCTGAAGAAAAATTAGGTGTTGCCCTAAAAATAAGAGATTATGTAATTGGTGGTGGATTTATGTTTGCGATGTGCAGTGCTACTGACAGTTTTGATATTGCTTTATCTGCAGAAGGCGTTGATATTTGTGAACCTATGTTTGATGGAGATGGTAGTGATGCTGGCTATCAAAATAAAATAGATTACAGCAAAACCTTTGCATTTTCTAATTACATTTTAGAGAGAAATCCAAAAGTCTATGAATTTTCATCAATTGATATGACTAGAAAACGTATGATTTCTAGAACAACAGATTATTTTTCACTTATGGAATTTTCAGCAAAATGGGACCCGATACCCACTATGTTATGTCAAAATCACACGGCATTGGTAAAAGGGTTTATGGGGCAAACCACATCATTTTCCAGAGATCAAATAAAACCTAATGTTTTAGTAATGGGCGAAACGAAATCTAATGGAGAAGCTAAATATATGCATGGTATAAAGGGTAAAGGATTTTTCACCTTCTATGGTGGTCATGACCCCGAGGATTATCAGCATAGGGTTGGAGATGCGAAAACAGAGTTAGATTTGCATCCAACATCACCAGGTTACCGATTAATTTTGAATAATGTTTTGTTTCCTGCAGCTAGAAAGAAGAAACAAAAGACGTAACAAATATTTTTCACGAATATTTTTTCGAATAACAAAAACTTTGAGGTCTAAACATTCTAATCTTAAGAAAGTTTAAAACGTAATTACTTAAAACTTTGAAACACTAGAACGCCCTTTTCATTTTTCTGATGAAAGTGGAAACAAAAAGTCACCTAATAAAGAAATCGTTGTTTTATTAAAGCGTTATAAATCAATTGGTTTATACTTGGGTTTAATCCACAAAAAAATCCGATTCTTGCGAATCGGATTTTTATTAAGCGAATAATATGTTTTACAATAGGCTAAGCGCCTTATTTTACTTTATCAATTACAGCTTTAAAAGCCTCTGGGTTGTTCATAGCTAAATCTGCTAAAACCTTACGGTTTAATTCAACATCGTTAGCTTTTAATTTCCCCATAAATTGAGAATAAGATAAACCATGTTCTCTGGCTCCAGCGTTTATACGCGTAATCCATAATGCACGGAATGTTCTCTTTTTTGCTCTACGGTCTCTATACGAATATTGCATCGCTTTGTCAACCGCATTTTTTGCTACTGTCCAAACGTTTTTACGTCTTCCAAAGTAACCTTTTGCTTGTTTAAGCACCTTTTTTCTTCTGGCTCTTTTAGCTACAGAATTTACTGATCTTGGCATAATTTTAATTGTTTTTTGTAGTAGGCGGTCAATTAATTGACACTTTTAATATTGCCTAACTCCAGGGTTTATAAATTTGTTTTAACCGATTAAAACTTTTGTTACTTTAAACGTAACATGGTTTTAATATTGCTCTCATCTGCTTTATGTACTAAACCATCATGAGTTAACTTAAGCTTACGCTTTTTAGACTTCTTTGTTAAGATGTGACTCTTAAAAGCGTGCTTTCTTTTAATTTTACCAGTACCTGTAAGCTTAAAACGCTTTTTAGCACTAGATTTTGTTTTCATTTTAGGCATTTTCTTTTCCTAGTTTTAATTATTTCGCTTAATTATCTTTAATCCTGAAAATTCAGGTTTTATTTACTTTCTCGGAGAAATAAACATAGTCATACGCTTACCTTCTAAGCGAGGCATTTGCTCCACTTTCCCGTATTCTTCAAGATCTTGTGCTAATCTTAATAGCAAAATCTGACCTTTCTCTTTAAATATGATAGAACGCCCTTTAAAAAACACAAAAGCTTTTAGCTTCGCACCTTCCTTTAAAAACTTCTCAGCATGTTTCTTTTTGAAATCGTAATCATGATCGTCTGTATTTGGACCAAAACGAATTTCTTTAATAGTAACTTTAGTAGCCTTAGACTTTAAAGCCTTATCACGTTTCTTTTGCTCGTAAAGAAACTTTTTATAATCCATAACCTTACAAACAGGAGGATCAGCATTTGGTGAAATCTCTACTAGATCTAACTCTTGCTCGTTAGCTATTCTCATAGCATCACCTTTAGTATAAATACCAATTTCTATATTATCTCCAACAAGACGTACTTGCTGAGCGGTAATTTTAGAGTTAATTTTGTGTTTATCCTCTTGTGAAACCCTTCTAGGTTGATGTCTTCTTCTAATTGCTATGGCCTTATGGTTTTAAATTAAACTTATTATTTCTTAAAACGATTTCAACGTTCTTTTAATATCTTCTTTTATGATTTTAGAGAAGGCTTCAATAGAAATCATTCCTAAATCTGCGCCTCCGTGCTGTCTTACCGTAATTTTATCTTCTTGCTCTTCTTGCTCCCCAATGATAATCATATAAGGGTGTTTTTGCATTTCAGCCTCCCTGATTTTCTTCCCGATAGTTTCATTTCTATGGTCAACGAGGGCGCGAATTTCGTCATTTTCTAGCAAATTTAAAACTTTTTCAGAGTATTTTTCATATTTCTCGCTAATTGATAATATAATAGCTTGAGTTGGCATTAACCAAAGCGGAAAATTACCACCAGTATGCTCCAACAATAATGCCACAAAACGCTCCATACTTCCAAAAGGCGCACGATGTATCATTACCGGTCTGTGAGACTCATTATCACTTCCTTTATAAGTTAAATCAAAACGTTCTGGCAAGTTGTAATCTACCTGAATTGTTCCTAGTTGCCAGCGTCTACCTAAAGCATCCTTTACCATAAAATCCAACTTAGGTCCATAAAACGCAGCCTCTCCAGTTTCAATAACAAAATCTAATCCTTTATCGGTTGCCGCATTAATAATTGCTTGCTCTGCTTTTTCCCAGTTAGCAACATCTCCTATATATTTGTCCGGATTTTCAGGATCTCTTACAGAAACCTGAGCCGTAAAGTTTTCAAAACCTAAAGAACCAAAAACATAAAGCACTAAATCGATAACATCTTTAAACTCCTTATCTAATTGTTCTGGCATACAAAATAAGTGGGCATCATCTTGTGTAAAACCGCGTACACGAGTCAATCCATGTAACTCACCACTTTGCTCATATCTATAAACTGTACCAAATTCAGCATAACGCTTTGGTAAATCTTTATAACTCCATTGTGCACTATTATAAATCTCACAGTGATGAGGACAATTCATGGGTTTCAACAAAAACTCCTCACCATCTTTTGGTGTAAGTATAGGTTGAAAACTATCTTCTCCATATTTCTCATAATGTCCGGAAGTTACATAAAGTTCTTTTTGTCCAATATGAGGTGTAATAACCATTTCATAACCCGCTTTCTTTTGTGCAGCTTTCAAAAAGTTTTCTAAACGCTCACGTAAAGCAGCGCCTTTTGGTAACCATAGAGGTAAACCTTGTCCCACTTTTTTAGAAAACGTAAAAAGCTCTAACTCTTTTCCAAGTTTTCTATGATCTCGCTTTTTAGCCTCTTCAAGCATTTCTAAATACTCAGTAAGCTCTTTTTGTTTAGGAAAAGAAATACCATAAACACGAGTTAACTGTGGTTTATTTTCATCACCACGCCAGTAAGCACCGGCAACGCTCAAAACTTTAACTGCTTTTATAATCCCTGTATTCGGAATATGTCCACCACGGCATAAATCTGTAAAGGTCGAATGGTCACAGAATGTAATTGTACCATCCTCTAAGTTTTCAATCAGTTCGGTTTTAAACTCATTACCTTTATATAAGGACAACGCATCAGCTTTAGAAACAGCTCTCAAATTAAAATCATGTTTCCCTCTGGCAATCTCTAACATTTTAGTTTCAATAGCCTTAAAGTCTTTTTCCGAAACACTATGCTGACCAAAATCAACATCATAATAAAACCCATTCTCAATTGCAGGACCAATAGTAAGTTTCGCATCAGAGTACAATTCTTCAATTGCCTGAGCTAAAACGTGAGCACTACTATGCCAAAAAGCAGTTTTACCAGCGTCATCTCGCCACGTATATAAAACCAAAGAACCATCGGTGGTCAATGGCGTCTTAGTTTCCAAAATTGTACCATTAAAATTTGCGGAAATCACATTTCTCGCAAACCCCTCACTAATGCTTTTTGCAACATCCATTGGTGTAACGCCTTCGTCAAACGTTTTTACACTGCCGTCCGGTAATGTTATGTGTATCATTAAAATAATTTGAATTAAGTCTACAAAGATAATAGTATAAACAAACCCACACAATATATATAGAGGTATAATATGTATAGGTGTAATTTATTTTATGGCGTTACCCACAAAAGTGGGTCGGGCTATCCATTATATCTTTTGCAAAAAAAGCAAAAGTATGCCATTACTATCCCTAACGCGGGCATATTGGGCAATAGAGTACATTAACACAACGTTGTTCTATTTGGTAATATGTATACTAGGAATGTTTTAATGGTATATAATAGGTTAGCGTTTGTAAAACAAGTGTACAAGAATAGTAAAAACGCATAGCGTTTTTTAGGCTTCAGGTCATTTAGTGTCAAAACCTACCATATAGATAGTCGCTTTTGTTCCATTTAAAGAAAAAAAGCAGACTCACTCCATATTTATTTTCTTATAAACCTTTGTGCATCAGAGGATAAAATAAAAGGATAAAAAAGAATAAAAGAAAGTTTAGGATATGTAGAAATGAGGTGTATATTTGCACCCGCTAAGCAGAATAATACGGATGTATTTAGAGGCAAAGCGACGTTCCTAAAAGCATTGAGAAATAAATTTAAAAAAGTTTTTAAAAAGCTTTTTAGAAACAAAAAAGGTTGTATGTTTGCAGCCGCTAAAAAAGGCATTGCTTTTTGAGGCAAACGCTCATAGAAAACACGAATTAAGTTGATTATTGAAAGAGTCAAAAACTTTTTCAAAAAAAGATTTAAAAAGTATTGTGGGAGTTAAAAAAGGGTTTTATATTTGCACCCGCTTAGCAAGGAAACGCGTTAAGAGAAAGTAAAAAAAGTTCATAAACATATTGAATTGACAGCGTAAGATTGAAACTGGAAACGGTTTTAATCAACAAAGAGAATAGATTATTTTGAGTACTAGAGATTCTAATTAGTTGTTAAAGTTGTTACATTGTATTTATATGATAGTAACACACAAAAATTAACGATGAAGAGTTTGATCCTGGCTCAGGATGAACGCTAGCGGCAGGCCTAACACATGCAAGTCGAGGGGTAACATTGGTGCTTGCACCAGATGACGACCGGCGCACGGGTGCGTAACGCGTATACAATCTACCTTTTGCTAAGGGATAGCCCAGAGAAATTTGGATTAATACCTTATAGTATGCAGACTTCTCATGGAGATTGCATTAAAGATTACGGCAAAAGATGAGTATGCGTCCTATTAGTTTGTTGGTGTGGTAACGGCACACCAAGACTACGATAGGTAGGGGCCCTGAGAGGGGGATCCCCCACACTGGTACTGAGACACGGACCAGACTCCTACGGGAG